>Ga0154020_10003828_pt1 | contig 18017 bp, 13 predicted proteins | sample Klosneuvirus_201_FD_109709 | JGI IMG/M metagenome (GOLD analysis project Ga0154020, IMG submission 109709) | Active sludge microbial communities from wastewater, Klosterneuburg, Austria - Klosneuvirus_20160825_MG | ecosystem: Engineered > WWTP > Aerobic digester > Activated sludge | place... | reverse complement strand
GTTTGCTGTATTACCGATAGGTGAAGGGCATATTGAATATTGTAAAAAAGTATTGGCTCAGCTAGAAGCCGCAGGCTTGTCTGGCTACATCGATGATCGTAATGAAACTATCGGTCGTAAGATTCGGGATACGGAATTGAAGAAAGTGCCGTATATGTTGATCGCAGGTGATAAAGAAATGGAAGCAGGCGTTGTGGCGTTGCGTAAGCAGAGTGAAGGGGATAAGGGAGCGGTTTCTGTTGATAATTTTGCAAATCAATTATTGGAGGAAATTAATGCAAACTAAATTCTGTAATTATTTCGAGATTTTAATCGGGCAATAAAAATTGGACACTGAAATCTGTTATCAAGGGCCATAAGACAACATCCTCGTAGAGGATTCATTACGCCAATGCAATATTGCTACTTGACGAATTTTGCCAATTTGAACGACCTTTTTTTAATCGTTCTTTCAAAATAACTACTAATGCTATCAAAATTATATTTATGATTTAAAATCTACTCGAGTTATGAAGCAATTATATACTACTCAAGAATATAAATTTCGAAACACTAAAAAGATTGCAAATTCATACAAAAGTAAAAGAAATAAAAAATATTCATCCTCCAAATTCAAAAATAAATTTAAACGCCCCAGAAACTTCATAATAACTGTGTATGCCCCGTCAGATTTTAGAACTATCGACAACCCGGATGAATGCTTACTTTGTTTTAGACAAATGAGAGATTTAGAGAATATAAATAAGATTGCCAGAAAATCCTTCATAGAATTCTCAATGGAATTCATCACAGAAATTGATTATGCCACAATTAGTATATTAACATCAATTTCAGATGACTTAAAATTTAAAAAAATAAATGTTCGAGGTACATTTCCTAAAAATCCAAGATGTCTTAAATTACTTATTGAGTCAGGATTTCTTGCTCATATTGTGGGTAAAAACAATAGGAAATTCCCTAAATCCGCAGTCTCTGATCTCATATTCTTTGAAAAAGGAATAGGGGTATTGACAGCAAAGGAAAACAAGAAAATTAGTGAGCTAATAAAAAATGTCATGAATCACTTAACTGGTGTTCATAAATATTGCTTACCAATAAAAACAATCATATTAGAAATATGTGGCAACTCAATAGAGTGGAGTGGCACCCAGAATAGACAATGGCTATTAGGCGTTCAATATGACTCTGAAAAAGTAACATTTACGGTTACGGATGTTGGTAAAGGCATTTTATCTACATTGCATAGAAAGTTTGGACTAATTCTCAAAGATGCCTTTATGGGCAAGTCAGATTCAGCAATCCTAGCTGGTGCATTTGATCAAAAATATGGATCCAGCACTCAAGAGGAGAATCGTAACAAGGGCTTACCTGCAGTTAAAACACGATTTCAAGATGGCTCTATAAAGTCTCTCAAAGTACTATCCAATAATGTCATATTAGATTTTGAGAATAACGAACGAACAAAAACCTTTCAAAAGGGAAGCCCAAGATTCAAAGGAACTTTTTATCAATGGGAAATGACAAAAGATTGTATTCATAATTTAAATGCTGTATAGTATGATAACGATAAGTGTATTCAGCGATTTTTCGGAGTTCCCTGGACTAAGGCATTGTGCTATAAGTGAAAACTCTGGGGAGGAATTTTATCACAATGTACTTAATAAGGCCTTCAAAGAAGCTTATGATAATAAAACTAAATTGACAATTAACCTTGACAATACAGCTGGATATGCTTCATCATTCTTGGATGAAGCATTTGGCAATTTAATTTTCGATTTTACTTTAGAAAATGTTAAAAAGACAGTAGAAATTATTTCAGAGCAAGAGCCATATTGGAAAGAGATGATTGAATCCAAAACTTATCCTGAATGGGAATCTCGAAGAAAAAAAGGAGAAAGGCCGAAAATAACAATTGACCACTTGCCTTGGTATCGATTACAAAACAATAAAATTGTATGCGAAATATGGGAGCAATTAGGATAACCATTGATTTATGTCAATCCCTTGACTCATCCGATTGGGTTGATATTGTTGCAATCATTATTAATTCAATACTTGCACTATGGATTATTAGTAGATTACAAAACAAGATTACTAATAAACGGGTACTTAAGGATCATTTTATAACTGAAATTAGAGAGATCAGAAATGAGTATAAACAGTACTTGAAGAATTTATATGCAGACTCTGTAAATCCAAAAACTATAATTCCATGGTTTAAGTTAATGAATATTAAAGTTAGTGACACAATGATGTATTTAAATACTAAATATAAAATTGAACCTACCTTATTAAATCCGTACCAAAATGATCTAAGAGAATTAATTACTGAAAATCCTGAATTTAATAACCAATTTAAAGACAAAATTGTGCTAACTCTTTCACCCGAATTTAAAACTCAACTTGTGACATTTCAGCAAACTAATAGCAAATTATTCAATGAAATTATTGTTAAAATTAATGATGCTAATTGAAAATATAATTTATATTACTTAAATACATTATATCATAATCAATCTCTATTTATAACTTTCAAGAATCCGTTCCCTCTTTAAACTATTTAATAATGACCCAGGACCAAATCCGCCAACTCGAAAAAGAACTATGGGATGCAGCTGATGCACTCCGGGCTAATAGCAAGCTTACAGCTGCTGAGTATAAGGATCCTGTATTGGGCTTAGTACTACTCCGCTTTGCTCAGAACAAATACGAAGAGGCTAAACCACTGGTGGAATCAAGAATTCCGAAAGGGCCACGAGGGAAACGCGATGCCACAAAGGAGGACTTTCTTGCCGCTGGTGCTATCATGCTGCCTGAAAAAGCGAAATATGAATATCTCGCAAGCTTACCTGAACGAATAGATATAGCTACCGCTATCAACAATGCCATGAAGATGATCGAGGCCGAATATCCCGATCTGCAAGGCAACCTCCCCAAAAACTACCAGGAATTTGAAAGCGACCTACTGCGTGATCTTATAAGGGTCTTCAACAAAGACGCAGTCAAGAAAGCTACCGGTGATGTCTTCGGGCGGATCTATGAATACTTCCTGATGAAATTTTCCATGCAGGGCGCTGGCGCACAGGAAGGTGGTGAATTTTTTACTCCCCCAAGTCTGGTACAATTGATTGTTAATTTTATCGAACCCGATCATGGTATTATCCACGACCCGGCCTGTGGCTCAGGGGGTATGTTTGTTCAGACGGGATACTTTGTGCGGAGCCATACCAACAAGGAAGTCAATGAAGCTATCAAATGCTATGGCACAGAGCAAAAGACCAATAATACCAAACTCGCCAAAATCAACCTGGCCATCCATGGAATAGAAGGGAAGATCATCGAAGCCAACAGCTTTTACAGTGATCCACATCACCTGGTCGGCAAGTGCGACTTTGTAATGGCAAATCCACCTTTCAATGTAAATAAGGTGGACAAGGGCAAGGACTTTGTTAAGACAGACCCTCGTCTCCCTTTCGGTCTGCCCAAGGCCGATAATGCAAACTACATGTGGATGCAGTATTTCTACAGCTATCTCAACAAAACCGGAAGGGCCGGCTTTGTCATGGCCAGCTCAGCAACAGATGCCGGGCATAGTGAAAAACTCATCCGACAGCAACTGATCGAAAGCGGCGTAGTGGATTGTATTGTGAGTGTGAGCAACAATTTTTTCTATACCCGGTCCCTACCATGCCATTTGTGGTTTTATGATAAGGGTAAAAAGAAATCCAACAAGGAAAAGATCCTAATGATCGATGCACGCAACGTGTACCGGAAAGTGACCACAACAATCAATGACTTCAGCGAAGAACAACTAGAAGGTCTAACAGCCATCATGAAAATGTACCGTGAAGAAAAGCCCAAAGTGAACAAAACTAATAAGTGGTTTAAAGAACATTTTCCAGAAGGAGTCTATCAGGATATTGAGGGGCTTTGTAAAATTGTTTCGATTACTGAGATCAAAGAGAATGATTGGAGCCTGACTCCAGGGCGATATGTAGGTGTGACATTTGTGGACGATGATGGAGTTGATTATAAAGAAAGGTTATCTGAGCTACATTCTGAGCTGGACATCCTGAATAAAGAAGCAGTTGATCTTAGCAAAACTATAAGCATGAATTTAAGGGAGTTAATATGAAGGGGTGGGATAAAATTACCCTAGGGGAGATTTGTTTAAAATATGGAGGCAAGGTGCAAACTGGACCATTCGGCTCCCAATTGCATGAATATGACTATAAGGATGTTGGGATACCTGTGATAATGCCTAAAGACATCTCAGGCAATACAGTAAACATTGACAACATTGCAAAAATTTCGATTGAAAAAGCAAATAGTTTATCAAAACATAAGGTCAAGGAAGGTGATATTGTTTTTCCTAGAAGAGGTGAAATTACCAAACGAGCTTATATTAGAAAAAACCAAATTGGATTCATTTGTGGTACTGGCTGTTTAAAAATATCTATAGACTCAAGCCATGTGGCTTCTGAATACTTAAATTATTTTCTATCAAAATCAGATACAATTGAATGGTTGATAGGGAACTCTGTAGGTGCAACCATGAAAAACCTAAGTGGGGAGATTATTAAGAAATTGCCTATCAACTTACCACCTCTCTCAACCCAGCGTAAAATCGCCTCCATCCTCTCCACCTATGATGACCTGATCGAAAACAATCATAAACGGATCAAGTTGATGGAAGAGCTGGCTCAACGGACCTATGAGGAGTGGTTTGTTAAATTTAGAGTGAAGGGCGAAGAGTTGAAAGTAAAGAAGGAGACGAGGTTACCGGAGGACTGGAGTGAAGTTCTTGTTGGAAACCTTATCCAATTTCAAAAGGGCAGAAAAGTGAATCAAACATTTAATGAGCCTAAACCGGGATTCGAGAAAGTTTTACTTCTTGATGGAATTGAAAGCGGCAACTATCCTTACACCGATCCCCTTAACCATGTAATTGCTGAAGAAGGTGACTTATTAATGCTGATGGACGGGGCGCGAAGCTCTAAAGTATTTTTTGCTGATCGTGGAGTAGTAGGGTCTACTATGGCACGCATAGTTATCAACCATGATCATATAACCCCATCATTATTAAAGAACTTTTTTGACTTTAATTTTGAACAAATGAAAGTCAATAATACAGGTGCAGCAATTCCTCATGCCAACAAGGCATTTATTAATGGTATGCTCCTGCCGCAGCCTCCTGATATTGTGCTTAAAGCTTGGGATGAGACAATAATTCCTATCTACGTTTTAATGCGTAAAATAACTAATCAAACCCGGCTCCTTAAAGAAGCTCGTGACATCCTTTTGCCAAGACTTATGAGTGGGGAAATAGAGGTATAAAGTAGACTTATACTAAAGAAGTTATGTTATGTACCGAGTATATTTAGATTGGAACGTATTTGCCTCCCTAAAGGATAAGAGCGAAAATCAAGTTCCCAATGAACTCAGGTTACTACTAGAAAAGAATAAGAATAATTTGTTAGTACCATTCACAAGTGTTCATATTCAGGATCTACTAAAGGGCTCCGATGACCCTAAAAATCTTCCGTTAATTTTACGGGATCTCGATTTGATTAATTCAATTACTGAAAAGCACTATATCGAATATGACATAGAGGCCGATAGGCTATATCCTAAAATAGCAGATTCTAATCTGATCTTTGAAAATGCTCAAGAGATAAAAAATGAACCACTTTTTGATCCGGAATCTCTTTTGGAATCTATGTCAGAAATTGGTTTTACTGAAATGGGTGAATCAATGATTGAATTATGGAGAAGGACACCCACTGGCATAGATTTTTCAAATCTAGATAAGCAAGCTGGATCAAATGAGTTCTTTAGAAATTTTCTTAAGCTAACCAGGCAAGAAAACAATATGTTATGTCTAATGCTTGATTTGACAGATTTCTATTCAGACATCAAATCTAACCCTGAAGTTTATAAGAGCTTATCCAAACTATTCAGGGACATGATTAAAATTGATCCAAAGGTAATTTCAAATAACCGTGATCCTATTCCTGAAATTAACAAACTCCTAAAAGCTTTCAACCCAGAACTTGATTTCGATACCTTAGGGACTATTAAATCTAAAGAAGACAATAAATACCTTTCAAGTTCAATGATTCAATTCGCCATTGAATTTGGCAACTTAGATTTGGCTGGATATCATCCGGACAAATTGACTGAGAAGAATACTTATTCAAATTACACTAACGATGTTCATCATGTCTATTATGCAAGTTCTTGCAACTACTTTATCAGTAATGAATCCAAACTTATTGAAAAGGCCAATGTGATGTATCGTAAATATGGAATTGATTGTATTGCCTTGAAGCCACAGGAGTTCCTTCGTGATATCAATAACCAACTCAATGTTGAGTATACCGTTGATTCATTTATCCTCTCTATTAATGATACGATTGAAAATCGCTTAAGAAAAGAAATTTTAGATCACAACATTGAAGGGGCAACAATATACTTATATGACCCTGTGACTAGAATTCTAGGCTATTTTAATTATTTGTATACCCTAGATTATACAGATGACAGAAGGACAATTGTATTGAATTCAGATATCCATCAATATTCAAGATTCTCGTTTTTTACTGAATGGAAGTCAATTATTTATAAATTATATTCTTTGCTTGGGCCAGACATCTACAATCTAGGAGAACCTAAAATCGAGGATTATTTAAACTTCCAGGATGCAGACAAATTAGAAAGGGCCTGGGTTTTGGATAACTATTTTTGCATTCTAACTTTAGAAGGAAACAAAACCCATTTTCGACTCGAGATGAATAAGTTGACCGAGGCTTTCATGGAAAGTTTAAAGGAAGAATAAATCTTACACGCTTTTCCTTACGGAATACATGGATCATTTCTAAAAGTGTATTATAATACACTTTTTAATAAATCGCTTAACTAAATAGCTATAATTTTTACAAATAGTGTATTTTAATACACTTTAATGGGGTTTTTAGTTAGAAAATCAACTTTTTAATAAAAAAGTGTATTTTAATACCCTATCATGCAACTTTTACCCATATTGGCACCGTTATTGAACTAAAAGTGTATTAAAATGCACCAAGACAAACTTATTTCCGCTCTTAAAGCAAGGAGAGATTCCCTCCGACTAACTCAGGAATCCCTGGCAGAAATGTCAGGAGTAAACCTTCGTACCCTAAAACAATTTGAAAGTGGTAAAGGCAACCCTACGTTGGTCACCCTGCAAAAGCTGGCGGATATCGTAGGAATGGAAGTAGTCTTACAAGTGAAGAAGCTATAATCACATGCGATCAGCGGAAATATACAGGAATGGTATTCTTGCCGGGGTGCTGACGGAAGAAGGTAGGAATGCCTATGTATTCCGATATGAGGATGCCTATTTTAAAAACCTATTGTCACCAGCCATCAGTCTGACACTTCCCAAAACGCAACAAGAATATAGGAGTCCCTATCTATTCCCTTTTTTTTACAATATGTTGAGCGAAGGAGTTAATCGCCAATTACAAAGTCGTCATCTACAGATTGATGAAAATGATCACTTTGGAATGCTGCTTGCCACAGGACAAAAGGATACAATTGGGGCTATCGAAATAAAACCAGGTAAGTCATGAAATTAGATAAAATTGATACTTGCCCTGGAACATTAGCTAAAGGATACACGACGTATAGCCCAATTTGCCTGAGAAGGGTATTTGGAGGTAAAAAAGTTAGTCACATATTACCTTTCAACCCTCCAGAAATTAACGAAGAGGTTGCTGAAAAATTTATTGAAAACCGGAAGAGGATTTCAATTTCCGGTGTGCAGGAAAAGTTAAGTTTTCTATTAGATAAAAATCATCTGCGACTGACCACTGAAGGTGAGCAAGGAACATATATTCTAAAGCCTATTCCACGTGACCTTGATAAAGTAGATCAGGTTCCGGCAAATGAGCATCTCACGATGCAAATCGCCAGACAAGTTTATGGTCTTAATACAGCTGAAAATGCGATGATTTTCTTTCAGAATGGATCTCCAGCATATATAACATTACGTTTTGATGTCAAAGCTGATGGCACTAAATGGGGGATGGAGGACTTTGCCTCAATAGCCGGAAAAACAAAGGATAATGATGGTCCCAATTTTAAATATAATTATAGCTATGAGGGGATAGGCGAGTTAATTCAAAAATATATACCAGCCTGGCCTGTAGAGATTGAAAAATATTTCTCACTTGTTGTGTTCAACTATTTGCTGTCGAATGGAGATGCTCACCTTAAAAACTTCTCCGTATTGGAAGCCCCAGAAGGTGATAACCTGATGAGCCCAGCATATGACCTCATCAATACAAGCCTGCATGTAAAGGACACAGGCTTAGCATTGAAATTGTTTGCCGATAATACCCAAAGCCCTTTATTCAAAAAATCAGGCCAACCATACAAGGAAGATTTTATAGAATTGGGAAGAAGAATTGGAATACCAGAAAAACGAATTGAAAAATTATTAGCTCCCTTTTTAACAAGGCAAGCAGAAGTGGGTGATCTTATTAATAGATCCTTTTTAAGTGACTCAAGTAAAAAAACTTATCTTTTGTCCTATAATACCAAGTTAAATTTATTGAACAGGTAGCATGAGTTACGAATATTCAGAAGATGCGTTAGTAGAAACTGCCACAGTACATGTACTGGAGGAGATAGGATGGGAGATTCAATATGCTTGGAAGCAAGAGACCTTCGGTCCTTCTGGTCTCCTGGGCCGTGAAAATAAATCAGAAGTCATTCTGAAAAGATACTTGCGCAACGCACTGATATCTCTCAACCCTGATCTCCCTGAAAACGCTTATGACCAGGCCATAGAACAAATCGAGCAGAGAAGTGCTGATAAAACCCTCGCAAGACAAAACAAAGACAAATACGATCTGATAAAGGAAGGTGTGCCTGTATCTTACACAAATGCCGAAGGAGAGCTTGAAAAGAAAAGACTAGCATTATTTGATTTTGATCAGCACCAAAGCAACCATTTTCTAGCTGTCCGTCAATTTGAAGTGGTCGGTGATCTATACAACCGCCGCCCGGATATAATTGGATTTGTCAACGGTATTCCCCTGGTGTTTTTTGAACTTAAAGCACATCATACCGACCTGCAAAATGCCTACCTCGACAATCTGACAGATTACAAAGACACCATACCGCATCTATTCCATTGTAATGCCTTCATCATACTGAGTAATGGATCTGAGGCGAGAGTGGGTACAGTCACCAGCAAATACAAGTACTTCCTTGATTGGAAACGTGTTACTGAAGAGGAGGAGGGGATTGTGTCTCTCGACACAATGCTAAGAGGTACTTGCAGACCGGACACGCTGATGGATATTTTCGAGAACTTTCTGCTATATGATGATGGGGAGGGCGATGTCATCAAAATCATGGCCAAAAACCACCAGTATATTGGTGTCAATAAAGTCATCGATCAGGCACGGAATATTGAAGACCTGAAAGGCAAACTGGGTGTATTCTGGCATACCCAGGGAAGCGGAAAATCTTATTCCATGGTATTTATCAGCCAGAAAATCCACAGGAAATTTGGCGGTTCATATACTTTCCTGATCGTAGCAGACCGCAGTGAATTGGAGCGACAATTGTATGATACATTTACCGGAGTTGGGGCGAATACCAGCAAAGAAGTAGTGGCTAAAAACCGTGAGCATCTCCGGACACTACTTACAGAAAATCACCGGTATGTATTCACCCTGATTCATAAATTTTCGGTAGATCCCAAAAAGGAAAGTGAATATCCGCTGATTACTGACAGGAAGAATATAATCGTGATTTCCGATGAGGCGCACCGTACACAATCCGGTATTTATGCCCGCAACATGCGATTCCATGGTATTCCAAATGCTTCCTATCTGGGATTTACCGGAACACCTATCATAAAGGAGGAAGAAGAACTTACCAAGAACATCTTTGGGGAGTATGTATCCGTCTATGACTTCAAGAGAGCCATCGATGATGGAGCTACACTGCCTTTGCGCTATCTCAACAGGGGCGAAAAACTTGGAATTGAAAACCCGGATCTTGATGAACAGATGGCTGAGATCCTGGAAAATGAAAATCTAGATGATGAGCAGAAAAGGAAACTCACCTATCTCTTCCAGAAAGACTATGCCGTCCTGACAGCAGAGCCAAGGCTAAGGGCTATTGCAAAGGACCTTGTTTGGCATTTCAATGAGCGAGGCTATCAAGGAAAAGCCATGCTGGTAGCACTTGATAAACCAACTGCAGTGCGGATGTATGATCTGATCACAATGTATTGGAAGGACTATCTGCTTGAACTTCAAAAACGAATTGATGATGCCCCTGAAATTGAAGAAGAGCAGGCATTGTGGCGTAAGTTCCAGAAAGCAAAGGAGACAGAGGTATGTGTGATTGTCAGCTCAGAGCAAAATGAAGTAGATAAATTCCGGAAGTTAGGACTCGACATTGCAACCCATCGCAAGAAAATGGTGGACCGGGATCTCGAGAAAGATTTCAAAAAGGAAGAGCATCCTTTCAGACTGGCTATTGTCTGCGCCATGTGGATCACCGGTTTTGATGTGCCTTGCATCTCAACGGTATACCTGGACAAACCTATCAAAGGGCATACCCTCATGCAGACCATTGCCAGGGCTAACCGCGTATATGATGATGAAAAAGAAAATGGGTTGATTGTCGATTATGGCAATGTATACAAGCAGCTCGAGAAGGCTTATTCAGTCTATGGTGAGGCTGGAGACCGAACTGGCAGGGCTAAAGGTGGATCTGATGGGGATAATAAAAAGCCCATCGAATTGCTTGAACAAATGGGCGAAGAATTGGGTGAAACCATCCGTCAAGTCAAAGGGTACCTAAGCGAACTCGGTTTTGATTTGACTGTTCTGACCAATACAGATGCGAAACCCATGGATAAAATTGCCAACATTAAAAAAGCGGCCAATTGTGTTTGCCTGAATGAAACTAGTAGGTCGACCTTTGAGATTATGGTCAGGGAAGTATTCAGAAAATATCATGCCTTGTACCCTGAAGAACAAGTCAAGCCTTATCTCAAACCCTTCAATGCAATAGAAGCCATATACCAGGAACTGAACCGGCAAACCCGGTCAGCTGATGTATTGTCGATCATGCTCAAATTACAGGCCATCGTAAATGAAAGTATTACCATTACCCCAATGGTAGCAGGAGAGGATGAAGAAGTATCCGTTGACCTATCAAAGCTTGACTTTGATAAATTAAAAGCAGCCTTTGCTAGGACTACTGAGAAAAACACACTCGTTTACAATCTCCATGAGGCAGTAGAAAAGAAACTGGCTCAGATGATGCGGGAGAATCCACTTCGATTTGAATTTTACGAGCGATATCAGGAGATCATCAAAGAATATAACCAGGGAAAGAGTCTGGAGGATACAATCACTGCTTTCAACAATCTTAACACCTTTATCCAGGAATTAAATATTGAGGATGCGAGAGCAATTAGGGAAAACCTTGATCAAGAAACCCTGGCGATATTCGATTTGCTCCGAAATGGAAAAGACCTAAGACCAGAGGAGACCAACCAGGTTAAAAAAGTAGCCGCGGATACCCTCCAATCGGTCAAGGAAGAAAAACTTAAAATCGAAAGATGGCGGGAGAGCCGTCAGATCACCGCCCAGGTAAAAACATTAATTTTTGACCAATTGCAGTGGTTGCCTCAGGAGGCATATACAGATGAAGATGTCAATGAGAGGTCTACACACGTATATCAGCATATTTATACCAATTACCCGGGAGGTTTGGGCAATTCCTATGTCAGAGTTAATTTATAATTCACAGTTCCTTTTTTCCAATTCTCCCCCCTTTTTGCAGACTAATTTTCTTTTCTTAACTTAGTACGCTACTTCATAGCAGGAATGTTCCTGTTGATGCCATGAGCGTTCCCGGCATCAATGGTGAATATCGGAACACTGTTATCCTGTATTAAATCTATTGGTATGAAAAAGATCTCTGCTTTCGTCTTATCGCTCCTTTATACCACACTGCTTTCTGCCCAGGATCCATGCTCTTCATTGAATTATCACTCCTTTAAAGCTGAGAGTGTAGCAGGCTATTACACTGACTTGGGCAACGAGGGTGTGGAGATCCAGGTCTCCAGCCTTGACGATGGGATTTCAGCACCCCAGGAGATTGGGTTTGATTTTGAATTCCACTGCCAGCATTTCACCCAGTTTATTTTCAATACAAATGGCTTCATCAAACTTGGGACAGAAACTACACCCAAAACCAATCTGTTCTTTTCAAATGCCCAGTCTACCTCTGCAGGTATTTTCGACAATGCTGATTCGAATAATGTAAACCTGATCGTGGTCTTCAACCATGATATTGAAACCATCGCTGCTGATCCGGATTTCAGAGTACACACCAGTGGTAATGCTCCCAACAGAGTCTGCACCATCCAATGGAAAAATATGCAGGAATGGAGTAATGATCCGGCGACCAAGCAGTACCTCGATATGAACTTTCAGCTCAAGCTCTATGAAACCACCAATGTGATCGAGTTTATCTATGGTGAATGGGGAACCTCCGCCAATCCTTCTAATTACAAAACCGCTTCATGTGGATTAAAGGGCTCAGCAAACGAAGACGATGAATTGCTGGTCGTCGTCAAGAGTTCTGCCGGCTATTGGGATAATGTGTCTTTTCACAATCGAAATTATGCGTCTAATGAATCCTTCAATTTTGGCGCACCTCCTGATCGTCCGAAGCCGGATGTGGGAAGGACGTATAGATTTACACCCACCAGACTTGATGACCTGACTGTGAAGCAGGTGTATGCACTCGGAGATGCTTCTTCCTATTTTTCATCGCCACAGACCATATCAGCAATCATTCAAAATTCAGGTTTCCATACGCAGATAAATGTCCCGGTCATCCTGGATGTATTTGGAGAAACTTCCTTCACCGACACCCAATACATTTCCAGCCTGGCCTTTAGAGAAAATGTCCGGGTAACTTTCTCTGCATTTTCACCATCCGGTAGCGGAGCTTCGGTCATCAAGGTCACCTTAGGGGATGATGATAACCGCAGCGATAATGCCATCAGTCAGCAGCAACGCATCTCGGATCTCGAATTAAATTATTCATTGCAGGAGCCTGCTTCCGGTGCTGCTGGATTCTTGTCAGGTGTGCAGGGTATCTATTACGCTAAATATCCAGTCAACGGATCTGTCATGGTGACCTCTGTCAATACTTTCATAGCAGACAATCCAGCTTCAATCGGCAAGTCAGTATTCGGTATGGTATTGAATGCAACAGGTACTGTCGTGGCCCGGTCAGAAAATTATATCGTTCAGGAATCAGACCTCAATGGATGGCATTCTTTTTCCTTTGCGACTCCGCCTGTCCTGGAGAATACGGAATTCTATGCAGGCTTTGGCATGACCTCCAGTCTGACGGAATATGCAGCCTTAGGGGTCCAGCATGAAAACCCGATCAGACCTGGCACTTATTATAAATCGCTGATCACGGGTAACGGACTGCAACCTATGGATACTTTAACATTTACAAATCGCTTTATGATTGGTGCAACCCTTGTCGGTACGGCTCCTTTTTCAGGACCTGCTACCGGTGATACGACGATTTGTGCGTTTGGTACAGCCAATATAGTCCTGCAGGAATTTACAGGCTTTATCACCTGGCAGACATCCCTGGATGGTCTGTCCGACTGGCAAGCGGTAGAAAATGAACCTGGTTCTACCCTTTCAAGCTACATTACTCCCCCATTGACTGCTTCTGCTTATTATCGGGCTGCTGTATTTCAACCAGGCTCTGGTGTTGCATTCTCCAATAGTGTTTTTGTAGAAGTAGTGCCGACCACACCTTTGATAGAAGCTTCCGGAGATGCGCTATATTCTAATACCATGCTGGGCAACCAATGGTATAATGAAGATGGTCCAATCCCCGGCGCGACAGGACAGTTCTTCCTCGCCGTTGAGCCAGGCACCTATTATGTCATTGTAACATCCGATGATTGCGCTTCAGCTCCTTCCAATCCTATTGAAATAATGACGGTAGGAACAGAAGATATTACAACAGAATCGCGATTTAAAATCTATCCGAATCCTGTGGTGGATGAGTTGACGATAGAGATGGAGGGAAATATTGAAGAAGTACAATTTGAGATTCTAAATGCTTTGGGGCAAGTAGTCAATAGCGGACAATTTCAAGGCAGACATACCATAGAAATGGGTGAATTAAATGCAGGGATATATGTAATTCGTTTTAAAGTAGATGACACGCATCTGTTGAAAAAATTAATTAAAAAATAATGAAGATCATACGGTATTCATTTTTTGTGTTCGTCGCATGGCTAAGTTTATCCGGATGTACGGATTCACAGACGCAAACTGCTATTGTCATAAAAAATTGTACGGGTAGTTATTTGCGTTTTGAAGACAATGATTTTAAAATATGTAATCCGGAAATCATAGAATCTTATCAGCGCGGTGAAGGTATCACAGTTAAGATCCGGTATAATGACCAATGCAGTTATGACTTTGAATGTTATTTACACTTTCCCTTTGAAGGCTGGGTTGAGATACTCGAGATTGAATAATTTGGGACAGCTTGAATAAAGCAACCCTGCATTTCAAAATCTTGCCCTGCCTATCTTCCAATCACCACCTTCTCAAAATACACCCTTCCCTCCACCTCAATGGCCACCAGATAAAAACCATTAATTGTGGATGCACTAATCTGCATGATAGATTGAGTATTTGCATAAGATATATTCTCTACAGGTACCTCAAGTCCATCTATCGTGTATAAACGTACTGAAGAGATGTCTGCTGATGCCGTGATGTATATCTTCTCCTGCACAGGATTCGGATAAATACGAATCACCACTGCATCGATTTCTCTCGTACCCGTGATACACTGTGCCATACCCAGTGGTATAACTTCCAGATTCAATGTGACCAAATCCGTACATCCTGTGACCGGATTGATCGAATCATAGGAAAACACACCTGTACTGTCATAACCAAGATAATACTCCCCTTCACAAATCGAAGTATCAATCGCAATATTAGAAGGCCCCAGGACCGTCAGGTGGATCTCTGTAAAAGAGTCACAAATACTGCCGATCTGAAGGGTATCAAAAAAGACACCAGATTCAGTATGCCCAAGGAAATCCTGCCCCTGGCAAATGGTTGTGTCGAAAACAACATGGACATCATCACAGATTTCATATACCAGTGTATTCGTCGTTGTATTGGTCACGATGGGTTGATTAAAATCAAATACGATCCCCGCCAGATTTTCAACCGGCGTCAGGTCCTGCACATCACTGTGCGCTTTGACTTCATAGGTCACAAACCCTGTTCCCTGCGCAACCAACCAGATATTTTTAAAGAAAAAAGTTATGACCTGCCCATCGATAGTCGTCAATACCGGAAAACTACTATTGACCACGTGAAAAGAACTAATATCCAAAGATGCATCAAGTGTATCCATGACGGTGATATCGATAGCTTCAGCATTACCCAGATTTTCAAATCGTATCGTGTAGGTCAGCAGGTCATCTTTAAGTGTGTAGTTTTCCTCGCGCACCCCTGGTGGCATGACCAGCTTGTCATTGGGATCCACTGCACATACCAGGATTGGAGTATACAATACTTGATCCATCAGCACTTCGGTACCGGAGGTATCCATAAAGGAACTGGCGGAAAAATTCATCATCTGACCGACAAAGGTTTCGTCGGCCATCTTAAAAGTGATCCGGACAAACTGATTTGTATACAATGACAGCGAATCAAAGTCCCAGGTCAACTCACGGGCCGTAATATCATGCATGGATGGTGGCAGCGTCGCTGAAACAAATGTAGCCAGTGAATCATATTGCATGATGACCCTTCCGTCGACCGAGCGCGTGCTGCCGTTGAGCCAATGAAGGAAAAAATGAGTGTTCTGGTTACAACGAATGGGATTGGAGGTCAGCCCCAATGAAAGATCGTACCAGTCCGCCACTGGGTATAGACCGAAAAGATGATCGTGATTTCCGGAAGATCCTTCTTCAAAGGTACTGGTGTACGAAAGGGAGTCCGTCGTCTGTTGCCAAGCCAAACTATACTCAGGAGTCATGGTCAGCACATCGCCACTGTCGGCAAACACAAAAAACTCTCCTTGCGCATTGGTGATGGAAAGCAAGTCATCAGGCTGAAAACGAACAGGTATGCCTGGGATGCCCACCTCATCCGTATCCTTCAACTTGTTCTGATTGCTATCAAAATAAACAGTACCTGATAAGCCAAAATCCTTGCATTCGATCTGGCTGATGTGATCGCAACCCACCGCATTATTGCCTATCTGATACGATCTTCTCAGAACCCTCAAGGCTTCACAGATGCTTTCTACATTACAGGTCATCAATCTTGGATTATCCTCGATTTGGATGGCTGAATTGCCCAGCGGGCGAATCGTCTGAGGATCTATGTTTTGGATACCCTCCAGGCTCTCCAGGTTCAGATTGCTAAAGATGTAGATACGCCCATCAATGGAATCCAGGCCTTCAAGTCCGGCAAGATTCGTAAGTAAATTGCATTGGCTTATGCTCAGGCTACCACCTAGCTTCCTTAAGTTAGCCAGGTCAGATAAACCGGACAAACTCATTTCCTTTAGTTCTAATCCCCCTCCGTACTCAGTAAAATGGCTGATGGAAGACAAGTTCATCACATTCGCACAATCCGAAAGGCTCATCCCGCCATTGATGTTTTCCAGGGCATTAAAGCAATTTAGATTTTCCATCATTGACAAATCGTCCAGGTAGATATTGCCTCCGATATATTTGAACTGATTGTCTTGCGGGAAGTTATGATACCCATTATTACCGTCAACGGAAAAGTCACCAACTACCGTATCCAAAGCTGTAAAACCATCCAATGTATCAAGATCTCTCACCCTAAAATCAAACTGTCCTCCGACATACTTCAATTGGTGAAAGGCATCAAAGGTCAAGGACTCAACTCTTCGGATTATTTCCAGAGGTTCATACTTTATAATCAGATCACCGTGAACCCTTTCTATGTTTTCATAACCACGGATTATTGGGAGATTTATATTCTCCTCAATTATAAATGATCCATGTATCGTGTTCAACAATGGAAATTCAGGCAGGTCATTCACGTGGCTATATTCCACTATAAAATCTCCCAGATATTCGAGGCGAGGCATATCAGGTATCGAGCTAAGCATGCCGGGGGAAGACAGCTTATAGCCGCCCAGATATTTTAGATTTGAAAATGCGGCTACAGATGACAACTTAAACATGATTTCAAGGGTCAGCGTACCTAGAATCGTATCCAGCATTTCAAATCCACCTATGCTATCTATACCATCATTCAATTGAATAGTAAAAGATCCCTTCATCAACCGAACCTGGTCCAGACCCTTGAGGGAAGACAGTTTGTAATTGCCCTTGAGCTTAACATCATCTTCCAGGATGGAGAGATTTTGCAGACCTTCAATACTGGTGAGCAAATAATTATTTGAAATATTCAACTTTCCCTTGATGGACGTCAAAGGCATCAGCCCGTCAAGATTTGTAATATCGGAATCTTCCTCACCCTGACATGCACCAATACAGACATCACCTCCGATCTCTGTACAACCAGGGTACAGAATAGAAAAGCTATCAATTTGGCTCTGCCTGGTAAAATGAATCCCTTCGGGCAGGCACATTTGCCCAACCAGGGGAAACTGAAATACCAGCATGAAAAGCACAAAGGGTTGAATGGAATTTTTCATCAGCAGTATTCAGGATTTGAATGTATACAAGATAATACAAATTCATGAGCGCCCCACGGTTTGAAAGTCGTGGCAATTCAATTTTCCTGGCCTGACAGCCAGGTTTTGCGCTCATGGAAATCACCAACTCATCTATGCCATGTGCGTCCCACGGTTTGAAAGCCGTGGCAATTCAATTTTCCTGGCCTGGCAGCCAGGTTTTGCGCTCATGGAAATCACCAACT
>Ga0154020_10003827_pt1 | contig 18018 bp, 19 predicted proteins | sample Klosneuvirus_201_FD_109709 | JGI IMG/M metagenome (GOLD analysis project Ga0154020, IMG submission 109709) | Active sludge microbial communities from wastewater, Klosterneuburg, Austria - Klosneuvirus_20160825_MG | ecosystem: Engineered > WWTP > Aerobic digester > Activated sludge | place... | reverse complement strand
TCGATCGCATAACCGGGGCGAATGATCTCGGCTTTTTCCAGCCCGCGGATGCTGCGCACAAATTCAATCTGCGCCCGCAAAGGCAGCGACGTCGAAAGTCCATTTGGATAGACCTCGCAGGTATCGTAGCCCTGGGGTTCCAAAAAGATCTGATGGCTGGTCCGCTCGCGAAATTTCACCACTTTGTCTTCGATGCTCGGGCAGTACCGGGGTCCAACCCCGACAATCTTCCCGCTATAGAGCGGTGACTGGTCCAGAAAACTTTCGATGATTTCGTGAGTCCGGCTGTTGGTGTGCGTCAGGTAACAGGGGATCAGGGGCTGGGTCACTGCATTGTTGCTGAAGCTGAACGGGATAATGTCCTCATCCGAATGCTGAGGATCAAGTATGTCCCAATTAATCGTCCGTCCGTCGAGGCGCGGCGTCGTGCCCGTTTTGAGACGCCCCACGCGCATCCCATAGGCCCGGATGAATTCAGCGAGTCCGATCGAAGGTGCGTCACCGACACGGCCGGCGCTGAACTTCTGATCGCCGACATGAATCAGCCCATTCAGAAAAGTCCCCGTCGTGATCACTACGGAGGGTGCCAGAAAACGGCCAAACAGCCGCGTCTCCACCCCTTTGATAAAGTCGCGCCCGCCAGATTCACTGCGCTCGTCAGCCCCGCTCCCGATCACCAGAGCCTCGACGGTGTCCTGACGAATGGAGAGGTTCGGCACCGATTCCAGTTTGTGCTTCATATACCGGCGATAAAGGTCCATATCAGCCTGGGCGCGGGACGACCAGATCGCGGGACCTTTTTTGCGGTTCAAGACCCGAAATTGAATGCCAGTGGCATCGATGGCTTTTCCCATCTCGCCACCGAGAGCGTCGATTTCCTTAACTAAATGACCTTTTGCGGTGCCGCCGACCGCGGGGTTGCAGCTCATGGCCGCGATGCGCTCGACGTTTTGTGTCACAAGCAGGGTCTTCGCACCCATACGCGCCGCAGCGAGCGCGGCTTCGCACCCGGCGTGTCCGCCGCCACAAACGATGATGTCAAAGTGATCCATATTGCCCGCCCGTCGGGCGGCAAAATACCAGCGCAGTCAGGCTCAGGCAATGCCAAGTTCGCCAAGTATTCCAGAGCCTGCCTTCTTACCAAGGGCTTTCGCCGCAAGGTATTGACGCCACGTGGGCCAAACACACCGCCACCCTTTGCCTTCCTTCTTATAGATGGCCAGTGCTGAAACCTGCTGGTCCGGGGGCATCGCGGCGACGGCCCGGGGGCTGACCTCTTGCCTCACGACATAGACCCATTTGTCCTCCCCCTGGGAGAGGGGATACGACTTGAACCCCTGAAGAATCTGAGGGTCCTTCAGGGATGGCAGGATATTTTTGTCTTCGAAATAAATCGTCGTCAAAATTTCCTTTTGGTCTGCAATCTGAATCGGCGTCAGCACCTTTGTGAACAGTCGCTCCCGCAATTTGGCCTGATCCACCGGTTTCACCAGGTAATCTGCAGCCCCCAATGATTTAGCCGCCGCAACCAAACGCTCATCGACGAAACCGGTGAGCATAAACGTCGGCAGATGGCGAACCGGATTGTTAAATCCATGCATCATTTTCAGAGTGGAAAGACCATCCTGCGGTGCCATTTTCAGATCCAGAAAAACTACGTCGACCGGTACATCGCCCTGGAGTTTTTCTATGCAGGCCTTTCCATCGGCAACGGTGATCGCCGCATATCCAAGCTCCAGCAGAGTCTCAGCCATGAGATCCCGCAGGTCTTTGTCATCATCCGCGATGAGCGCGGTCAGAAGTGGCTTTGAGGTCAAATTGCTCATGCAAGTATTCTACAAGGCGCCCCCCCGAAAATCACTAGGCTAAAAACGCACGGCACCAACACCCAGCATGAGAAAGGACTCCCTGGCATTCGTCCTGACTTTCCCTTGGGCTAGGCAGATCCCGGCATCGCCGGCACAGCGGGTATTGTCCACCACCCTCATCTGGGCTGTAAGATTTAGCGAAGTATTAGGACGCACATACCACTCAGCCGAAAGGCCATACCAGAGAAGACTGCCTAGCCGGGTGTGCTGTTCCCGGGCTGCGTTGACCAGCCGACGTCCAAAGGCCGTCAGAGCCCCTCCCTGCCAAAACACCGAATAAGTCAATCCCGCCCCTGCAAAAGACAGGGTGGCCGACTTCAAGGGATAATCCGACGAAGGAGTCGTGTCCGCCGTCTCCACGGCTAGAAGAGGGATCTGAACCATCGCACTGGCAAACTCCAGTGAGAGCTGGTGCCGTTCCGTTCCATCGAACAATTTCAGAAAATCGAAGCCGCCGTTTAGTCCGAGGGTGTAGCGCGAACGCCGTAAAGCCCTGAAATCGCCGTCCAACTCTGGCGCAACGGCATCACTCAGCGTGTCCCGGAACTCGTGGTAATCCCCGCGAACATCAAACACCAAACCACCCGCGGGGTTTGTCCAGAATCCTCCTCCGAAAAAAGCCCCCGAAGACTCGCCGTTGAGATCGTGTTCAAGCTTTTGCGCCCGAAAGGTTTCTTTGCCGTAACCGGCAGCAATCTGCACATGATGCAGGCGGCGAGCCCCGGCAATGGCAACTTCCGTCGGGACGTCTGCCGGGGGGGCCTCCGTCGGGACTTCTGCCGGGGGGGCCTCCGTCGGGACTTCTGCCGGGGGGGCCGGAGCCGCCGGTTCGGGTACCGCTTCGGCAACTGGTTCGGGTGCGGCAACTGGTTCGGGCACGGGAGCCACGACAGGAGCGGCGTAGGGCTTATCGATGGTGAGACTCGGCTCAAAATGAAACGTCCGCGAGGCGCGGCTCTGGTGCCAGTAGGGCACGACCTCAATGGTCGAAGGCTCCGCCTCCCGGGGGACGACGTAACTCAAATCCATGGTCGTGAGTTCCCGGACCTTCCGCCCACCCGAAATCACAATTAGCTTATAGCGATCAGCCCCCTCGGCGGCCTGCCAGGTCAGCCGGGCTGGCGCGGGTCCCGCAACGCCCGCAGACTCAAAGGCCGCGATGCTCCCGGACATATGGCTGGAGCGTTCGGCCGTGTCGCCACGTCGCGACGGCCGCAGAAATCGCCAGTGGTAGACCCCTTCCCGGGGCACGTCAATCACCTGAACCCCGGATTTTTCTGCGGGCCCGGTAAAGACGATCTCGCTAAAACTCTTGTCGGCCGCGACCTCAAGCGTCAGCCCTCCCCCGCCACCGCCGGGGAGTACGACCTGCTTCCAGTTGAGCGAGATTGGGATCGCAGCAGCGGCAGGTGGTGCCAGGGCAATCGACAGAACAGCTTCAGCCATAGCCAAAGCCGTAACCAAAACCACAAACGGGGCCGCAGCCAGGATTTTGCGCATCGGTAATAACCCCTATCCCTTACCTTGAATTTTAACAACAACTTGGATAATGTCGCCGCACCTCAGGAGATTTTAATTCGGAACCAAGGGAGCGCGCCATGGGCACTTTCGATCTCGTTGAAAAAATGGGCCACGAGCAGGTCGTCTATTGTCACGACAAAAACACTGGTCTGAAGGCTATCATCGCCATTCATGATACCACGCTTGGCCCAGCCCTCGGCGGCACCCGCATGTGGGATTACGCCTCCGATGAGGCTGCCCTGACAGATGTTTTGCGTCTCTCCCGCGGCATGACCTATAAGGCGGCGGTCGCAGGACTTAATCTGGGCGGTGGCAAAGCGGTCATCATTGGCGACCCCAGGAAATTGAAGAGTGAGGGTCTTTTCCGCAGCTTCGGCCGATTCGTCAACGGACTGTCCGGCCGGTACATCACCGCAGAAGACGTCAATATCAACGTCCGCGACATCGAGCATGTCAGTGCTGAAACGAAATATGTCACCGGCATCAGCTCGCGGCCGGGGGGCAGTGGCGACCCGTCGCCGGTCACCGCCTGGGGCGTTTACTGCGGAATCAAAGCTTCCGTCAAAGAACGCCTCCGCAAAGACAGCCTGTCGGGACTTCGCGTTGCCGTTCAGGGAGTGGGAGCCGTCGGAAGTTACCTCTGCGGCTACCTGGCCAAAGACGGAGTTAAACTCGTCATTTCCGATATCGATCAAGCAAAGCTCCAAAAAATTGCCGCAGAAACCGGCGCTAAAATTGTCGCCGACAATGAAATCTTCACCGCAGATGTGGATGTGTTTGCGCCGTGTGCTCTTGGTGCCATCCTCAATGACGAAACCATCAGTATCCTGAAAGCCCCAGTCGTCGCGGGCGGAGCGAATAACCAGCTTCAGGACGAAACTCGTCACGGCAAGATGCTGCGCGAAAAAAATGTTTTGTACGCTCCCGACTACGTGATCAACGCCGGTGGCCTGATCAACGTCTACAATGAACTGGTCGGCTACAATGCGGAAAAAGCCCGCAACCAGGCCAGCAGCATTTACGACACGCTCTTGTCGGTGTTTCATGAAGCGGAAAAACAAAACATCCCGACACATCAGGCGTCGAACGTGATCGCTGAACGTCGCATCAGCTCCGTGCGCTCCATCGCCGGCTTGCGCAACAGCTACAACAATCAACCCTGGGTTCGTGGCTAGACTTAGGTGCGCAGGCGCCTGAATTCCGCTAGTCGCCGGCCCGCAGAATAATGATCTCGCCTTTTTTGACCGACACGTCGGTTATTTTCTGCAGCCGGCCGTCCGACTTGACTGCAAGGTCGTAGGTGCCCGGCCGCAGATTGACGCGTGTCATGTAGATGGCTGCCGGAAGGAGCGACCAACTCCTGGTGTCCGCTGTTTCTGAAACGGCGCTGTACACATTGGCGGCGATTCCGCCCAGAGGACCAAAATTCTGGTAGGCCTGCTCCGTCAGCTGGCCTTTTGCCAGCAGGCGCGCGCCCTGCTTTAGAATATAGCGCCCCCGCCGATCTTCCAGAGTGCGACGGGCGATCGTATTCAGATTCTGGACGATAGTGCCGGCCTCGAATGTCCCCGAAGAGGCTCCCCCCCGCGGCGAAACCGACAGACCGGTTGGCCCATACCCTCCCCAACTGCCATCGCGAATCACCGGGAAGGAAAACCGCACCACCTGGCCACCGATGGGGATCACAAACTCCTCGGTGCTCTTCGTCGCAATATGCCCCAGCTCATGAAGTACAACCACCGCGCCACCGGCTCGCACTTCAGCAGCCTCGGACTTTGCCTCCGCCACGGCTTTGGGAAAGGATTTGGTGAGCTTCGCAATACGGTCGCCGCGGTCCCGTTCACTAAGCAGATGATAAAGCGCTTTGACCAGCTCACCTGGAACGCCCGCTCCGGAAAATTCTCGATAGTCCCCGCCAAAAAGCTCGACTGCTTTGGCGTAGTCGATGATCGCGCTGTCGATATCGCCTTTAGATTCGTAAATCGTGCCGGAAAGATAGCGGGCAAAAGCATCTTCGCCATAGGCATTTTTTTTGTCTTCGTAGCGGGCATTTATTTCATTGAGCTTGTTGTTTATCTTACGGGCTTCGACCCGGGCCGCGTCGTAATCCCGATCCTTAATGAAAGACATGGCCAGCATCGTGTGGATGGCGACCTTTTCGTAGTCCTCACCGACGTAGTCGGTCGAACCCTCATTGACGACGAAGCTCGCGGCGGTTCGCGAAATGCTGGTGGTAAAAAGAGCATCGGCAATTTTATCCGCTTCTATCAGTGCTGACCTGGATTTTGCCCTCTCACCGAGGCGGTCCAGAATCATGGCGCGTTCCAGGCGCAACAGGAGGCGGTTCTTTTCTTCCTTGAGGTGGCTCGAAGAATTGAGCTTCTGCAACGCCTCGGACCAGGACCCGCTGCGGTACAGACTACGGATCTCGCGGGTCTCCTCGGTATACGAGGCGCAGCCCGCCAGGGCTGCCCCCGTAACGAAGACGATACTTACAGCGGTTTTGCGCATGAGCCGGGACTTTACCAGTTAGCACCGGAGCGTTTGAACGATTTCTTGATCAGATGCTTGTCGGAAAATTCGATCTCGCCGGTTTCGATATTGGTCAGAGTCAGCACGGTCTGGTAGGTCACCGTCTTGCGACCTTCCTGGGTGTGCACCTGACTGGAAATGCGGCCGCCGACCATAAAATCCGAGCCAATTTGATTGCCAGTCTTCTTTTTGGTCTTGTCGTTCACAACGCCACTTTGCTGGAACTTGATCTCGTCGAGGACTTTCTGTCGCCGCCCCTTATCGATAAACCGAACCTTGCCCGAATTGATGAGCTCGTCCTGGATAAAGTCGGTCAAAGCTTTGGTATCGATGTGCTCGTCCGTAGCATTTTCAACATTGTCGACGATGACCACCGGCCGCTCACCTTTGTGGCTTTTGGTATAACCACCGAGCCAGGGCTTTTCCAGGCATGCGCGCACAAGAATATCAGCCGTTTTACGGGCGTCGGTTTCGTTCCATTTGTCGTCTATAATTTCCGCTTTGTTGGGATCCGAATATTCTCCTTCAAAGGCAGGAGTACAGCCTATCGATCCCGCAAAAACCGCTGCCAAAAGGAATATTCTGCTCACTGCACTACGACTCATCTCAGCTGACTCCTTCGCCAAAAAAGACATCTCGAATCGACAACCATTTGATTTGCATAACAAAGTGCCCACGATTGCGGCAACCCCCAAAGCCTAGCACAACGGATCAGGGAAACCCATATCCGCGTTTCTGACTATGATAAAATAAAGATGAGGCAATAAGGAGAATTCCATGACCCGAAAGGCTTTGGCCGCAATTTTTTGTGTGGCTTTCATGAGCATCACTGGCACTGCGTCCGCACGCAGCATATTCCTCAACGGAATCGACGTTTCCAGTGCCCGCAACCAGACTCTTAAAAATGTGCAGATCAAGATCAATGAGAACGGGGACGTTTTCATCATCGCCCCCCACTATCAGGTCAATGAGGAAGAGACCTACACGCCGCTCAGCCGTTATGTTCAGGGATCTTCTGGACCAGTCCACGTCGTTCCACGGACGGAAGTTGAGCCTTCTGTCGGGGTGTTGACCCCCGCCAGCGACCTACCCGCAGGGGCAGGCGCTGCAGCCCAGGCCAACACCCAGCCCCCCGCCGGGACCCAGGCCCAAAACCAGGCGGGCACCACGGAAAAAGCCGGTACCAAGACCGGTCCGTAAGTTGTAGGCTTGCGGACCATGGACTTAGGGACTCAGGCATCTGATGCATATTTAAACTGCCGCGATCTGCGCCATGTTCTATTGGCGCGACGCCCCGCGGTCAGACTCATCGCCGTCAGCAAGGGTCAAAGCCCTGAGAAAATCCGCGCGCTATATGTCGAGGGGCAGCGGGAGTTTGGCGAAAATTACCTCGACGAACTTGAACATAAAGCGGACGCCCTGAGTGCCCTGAAGGATTTAAAATGGGTCTTCATCGGGCAGCTCCAATCCAATAAGATTCAGCGCATCATGAAAGTCGCCACCGAGATTCAAACGGTGGCGAGCGAAAAACACGCCCGCTACATCGCCCGCTACGCCACCGAGTTGGATAAAGCGCCCTACCCGGTTTTCATCGAGATCAATTGCGACGAAGAGCAAAAGGGCGGCGCGACCCGGCAGGAAGCCTTGAACGTGGCGCGGTTTATTCAGCGTGAATGTCCTGGAATCCGGCTGCGAGGTCTCATGGCGGTTCCGCCGTCGCAATTCACCGATGCAATCGTTAAAGATATTCCGCCGCTCTACCAGGACCTGGTACAGCTCGCTCATTCAATCGGTGAAGGGGAGTTATCATTGGGCATGACTGCTGATCGCGGGATCGCCCTGGCAGCCGGGAGCACTTGCCTTCGCATCGGGCGCGCGTTGTTTGGCGCCAGGTCCTGAGACTTAACTGCCCTCTGGACTTTTTGTCTTGTTCATTTCTATAATCCCTTCAGTACACCTTAGTTTAAACTGCAGACATGGAGAACAACCGATGGGTGCCAATTTAATCGTGGGCATTGCTCAGGTTCTCGACCTTCTCTGCAAAATGGCGCAGATGGTGATTGTGGCCTCCGTGGTCATCAGCTGGTTGGATGCTCCTCCGGGAAATCCCATCGTCCAGATGATCAGAACCATTACAGAGCCTGTTTTTCGCCCTATTCGCAAAGTCACTCAAAAATGGGGTGGGCCGTTTGATCTGGCCCCACTCATAGTTTGGTTGCTGATTATCACCTTCCAAATCGTTGTAATCAAAAACATCATGCTGGGACCGCGACTTGGCCCTTAAGAAGAAACTGCTCGTCATCATCTGGACTATTGGACTGGTTGGCGTTTTTTTACCAGTTTCACGGCACGCCCGCAGAAATTCCCAGGCACGGGCGACGCTGTTTGAAAAACCGGCGCTGGCAGATATTGATGTCCGCCTTGTTAACGTCCTGACTCTTGGCCATCGCGGGTTATATGATGACTTCCTGGCCATTCACTCGCTTCAGTACCTGGTGGATCAAAAGCTGGTCAATGTTGATCCCAAGGTGACCCGCGAAACCCTGATGGTCGCTGCACGTCAGTCTCCCAAAGTTCAATCCTTTTACATGCTCGGTTGCTTTGCATTCGCTTATGACCTCAAACATCCGGAGTGGTGTGAAGAATTGAATCTGATCGGTGCCAACGCGCTGCCGGAGGGGTGGCGCATTCCATTGACCCAGGGATTTATTTTTATGAATGAAATGAAGGACCAGGGCGCGGCCGCGAAGTGGTACGCCCTCGCCGCGTCACGTCCGGGAGCACCGTCCTATGTCGGATCGCTCGCAAACAAGCTGGCTCAAAAAAGCGACCTCACAGTCGACGATCTCGCGAAGTCGCTCGAAATGATGGTGGATGCTCCTGGCGGTAGCAAGCTCCGCGACATTCTGGAAAAGGCCGCCGCGCGAAAAAAGGAGGAAACCAAACCGTGACGCAACAAGCCGGCTCCGATGGGACCAACTTTGCGCTCAATATCAATTGCGTTCGCAAGGTGTTTAATACCGACGTCTTCAAGGGCAAGCAGCTGGTGCTGAATGACATGTCGCTGCATCTTCTGAGGTCCCGTTGCACCGGGCTTCTCGGTCATAACGGTGCCGGCAAGACAACCACCATCAAGCTCATCCTTGGACTTATACGTCCGGACCGGGGGGACGTTCTGTTCGATGGCAGACCCATGGTCACAGCCGACCGGCGACGCCTCGGCTATATGCCAGAGATCAACAAGCTCCCCGCCAACCTCACCGCCCATGAAATTCTGACATTCCACCTGGATCTGATGGGACCAGCCGGATGGGACAAGAGGAAAAAAAAGGAAGCCATCGACGAAGCTCTGCAGCAGGTCAAACTCAGCGACCACCGCAGAAAGCGCATCAAGCAAATGTCAAAGGGCATGGCGCGCCGCGTGGCGTGGGCCCAGGCGACTATTCATAAACCGAGCGTCCTTATTCTTGATGAGCCGATGTCGGGACTTGATCCAGTCGGTCGCTATGCCATGCGGGATTGGATCCAGGATATCCGAAAGTCCGGAACGACCATCTTGCTTTGCACTCACGAACTCTCCACCGTGCAAGCCTTGTGTGACGAAGTGTACATTCTGCGGCGCGGCGCAGTGGTTTTCTCGACACTGGATACCAGCTCCGGCAACGCCTCCCCCGTCAAGAGCATGCATGAAAGCGCCGCATCCTGGCCGAAGTTCGCATTGCATATTTCCGGAACCAATGGCGAAGGAGTCGCAGCACTGCAACGCTCTCGAAATCTGCCGCCCCCCCCGCGCCAGGAACAGGACGGGTTCCTCGTCAAGCTTGGGTTTATGCAATACAGCGATGCCGCAAAATGGCTGGCTGCCACGAGCGAAGCCGGAATGGTTGTGGTCAGGTTCGGCGACGCTTCGCCAATGGATGAAGAGGAACTCCTCTCCCACTTTTCACAGGAGCTGAATCCATGAGCTTCTTCGACAAAACGCCAGCAAGAGGACTGCTTAACGTCACGCTTCAGACTTTTTTACTGCTTCGACGCGACCGGGTTTTTGTACCTGCAGTAGTGGCTGGCGTCATGATTGCGGCGATGGCTAATTTGATATCTGACTGGAGCGTGGAGGACTTCTCCAAAATCCTTTATGACGTCGGAGCCTTTGGATTCCACGTGACCGGCAATATCGTCGCTATTTTTTGGGGGACGAAAATTTTTGGAGACGCGAGGACCGAGGGCAGTCTCGAGGTGCAATTGGCTGCGCCGATCAATCGTACGACCTGGTTGACGGGAAAGTTCCTTGGGCTGTCGATATCCCTCGTGTTTCTTTGGCTCATCCTCCTCGTCTTTTGGCAGGGATTAATGAAATTGAACTATTTTGGGTGGCTGGATGCCCGCCAGGGTGTCTTCTTTATATTTCAATTGTTAGGATGGCTGGTGGTTGCGGCGATCGCGACCTTTTTCTCCAGCTTTTGCTCGGCCACCGTTGCGCTGTTTTCGAGTTTTTGCCTATGGCTGGCGGGCATCGCCACCGCTCTGGTCGCAGGGAGTCTTAGCTCCAATACACCGGAAGTTACCCGCAAATTTGTTGAGGGCCTGGCCCAGGTCTGGGACCTGCAGCAATTTAACCTGGTTCGGTACGTCGTGACCGAACCGCCACTTCCTCTCCATGAGCTCGGCTGGCGGGCGGCCTATGGAGTGATTTTGATTCTTCTTTTGATTACAACAGGTTCCATTATTTTCAGTCGGCGCGATGTGATCTCTTAGGGGATGCCTCACCGCCGGAGTCTGCCTGTATTTTGCACAGCTGCCGGAGCTGTGTTATATCGTGAGCGAAGCCCGACTACAGGCCAGGGGATCCCGTGTATTTTGAAATTTCCGAATCTGACTTAAAACGAGAGAAAGAGGCTGCCCGCGCCCTACGTAAGTCGCGATGGTGGCAGAACAAAATCGCGTCGGGCGTTTGCTATTACTGCAACGGTCCGGTGACTGCCAAAACCGCCACCATGGACCACATCCTGCCCGTAAGTCGCGGCGGACGAAGCGTTGCGGGAAATGTGGTGGTCGCCTGCAAGCCATGCAATACGGCAAAGAAAGACCAGCTAACCAGCGAATGGGAAGAGTTTCTGGAAAAGTCGCGGACGGTTACCCCGAACACAACGTCATCAGATAAGACATAACCACAAGAAAACCGACCAGCTGGAGCCAGTGCCAGACGCGAAGCTTTCCTGACCCGGTGGCCTTACCGGAACTGGCGCCCGCTCGCTTTGCCTTTTCTTTTTGCAAGGCCAGCTGCTGTTTGCGCGCCCCTGCCAGGTCGATTACTTTTTTGTCGTCATTTTCGTCGTCATTCATGGACTTCTCGCTGTAAGGCGTTCCCGCTTCATGTTTACCTGCCCATCGTTTCATAATACAACAAACGTCTCGAAATTGTACGGGGCGACTTAAGGATGACCAAATCAACATCAACGGATCGGGCTAAACCCACAAAGCCCATCGTCATCATCCCGACTTATAACGAAGCAGACAACATCGGCCCCCTTACTGACGCGATCTGGAAGCACTCTCCGGGTCTCGATGTGTGTTTTGTGGACGACAACAGCCGCGACGGCACTCAGGAAAAAATCAAAATAGCTCAGAGCGCCGGACACGGTCGTGTTCACCTTATCAGCCGAGCCGGAAAGCTTGGCCTCGGCACGGCGTATATCGAGGGATTTCGTTGGGCACTCGCCGAGGGATATGACGCCATCATTGAGATGGACGCCGACCTCTCGCACAATCCCGCGGATCTGCAGCGGATCATCACACTGCTGGGCCGCCACGACGCGGTGGTTGGCAGCCGCTACGTTGACGGGGGTGGGACTGCAAACTGGGGGCTTAACCGCAAAATCATCAGCCGCTTTGGCAGCCTCTACGGACGGTTCGTGCTTGGTCTCAGGATCAGAGACCTGACTGGTGGGTTCAACGGATGGCGCGCCAAAGTGCTGCAAGTGATGGACGTCGAGCAAGTGCGTAGCGAAGGTTATTCCTTCCAGATCGAGTTAAAATACCGGGCGGTTACAGCGGGCTTTGATGTGGTGGAAATGCCCATTGTCTTCACGGAGCGACGGGCTGGCCAATCCAAAATGTCTGGGGGCATCGTTTTGGAAGCGATGTACCGCGTCTGGCAACTGCGGCTGCTGCGCCGCACATTTCCGCAACTGCAACCCGAGCACACCTGATTATCCGCATAGTCTCTATCGTCTTTAACGGATACTGCGACGGATCTCACGCCCACTAAGGGCTTGTACAGGACGGGCGTTATGTCCCGTGACCTTTTGAAAACGCTGCAGGTCGGCGGGAGCTGCCGTGATAAAGTCAGTCATCACCACCCAACGTACACCTTCCGTGCAAGGGGGCTGCGACAAAGAACCCTGGTAAGTAAAGTAGTTTTTCTTCGACGGCAAGAGCGCAGACCATGAGACATGGTCGATGTCACGCTGGTGCAAATCTTCTTCCGGCAGATTCTTAGCCAGCATCGCCAAACCTTCGTGGGATTTTCCTTGTTCGACAAACACGGACAAAATAAGTTGGTGGCCTGCAACGTCCTGGTGATGGAGCTGGATCTCCATTGGGTAGGGAATCCCGAGGCGCTTATGCTCAGCTGGCAGGTGAAACACGACCCGCTTCAGCGGAAACCGGTCCCCCTCGAATTCCAGGTGGCCTCCGGCAGCAATATTGCCAGACAGATCCCCCCCGTTCAAAGCCAGAGTCACGCTACTATCCTCATATCGAATCACCACCGGCTTCAAATGGCTATCGCCCCGCGCGTCACCGATGTCGATTGGCGACTGGGATTTGCCTGAACCACAAAGACTGTACGAATCATCTAGCGATGCCCATTTGCCCGGACTTCGCGACCCGGTATACCCCCAAAGGGCAGGAGCTTCGGGCAAAAACTCTTTGGTGTCGTGGCTATCAGGGGACTTCTTCGTGTGGTCGCTTTCCTCTATGGCTGCCGACTCGCGGCGGCCGGCCTCATAGCGGAAGATAAAATAAATTCCGAGAAACAGGCTGCCGGCAACCAGCGTTGCCATAATCCAGGAGGTTGTTTGGTCAAAGCGGATAGCCATTCGGCTCACATCCCTTTCAACGGGTGACGAAATACTCCGGCTCGCTGCCCCGGCGCCATTTTATGTTGCACCCGATGGCCGGCTTCTGCTCGACGGGGACGGGGTCTCCAGCCAAGACGGCATCGAGCGCCCGGCGTAAATCAACTCCCGTCACTGGCTTACCATTGCCGGGCCGGCTGTCGTCTAATTGACCTCGATAGACCAATTCGTGCTTTCTATTGAACAGAAAAAAATCCGGCGTGCAGGCAGCTTGGTAGGCTTTAGCTACCGCTTGCGATTCATCAAAAAGATAAGGAAAGGCATAGCCGGCCTCTTCCTTTTCTTTTTTCATAAGCTCCGGTCGATCATCTGGATAATTCACCACGTCATTCGACATGATACCGACAATGGAAATGTCTTTTGCCAGGTACTGGCGGGTCAGCTTCGCCAATTCGGTCCGAATGTGCTTCACATAGGGACAGTGGTTACAGATGAACATCACCAGCAGACCCTTGCTGCGCGAATCGGTGGCAAAGTCCGCGAAGCTGACTATTTTGCCTGAAGTGTCCGGCAGCGAAAAAGGCGGTGCTTTGGTGCCTAATGGCAACATAGTCGATGGAGTCAATGCCATGGAAACCTCTTTTTCTATTCGCGGGTCATTTCCTGAAATCTCGACCGCAAGTCCAGGAATACACGCCCCGGCTTGCCCTCTCCAATGACGCGCCCGTCGATTTTGGTAACAGGAATCAACTCGGCAGCGGTGCCTGTCAGAAACACTTCATCGGCAACATAGACATCATGACGGGTGAGCGTCGATTCGTTCATGGTGTAACCGCTGGTTTTAGCCAATTCCATCACCAGACGTCGAGTCACTCCATCGAGGATCCCCGCGTCCGGTGACGGAGTGAACAAAACCTTATTCTTTACGATAAAGATGTTGTCGCCCGTGCATTCGGCAACCTCACCCTTGTGGTTGAGCATCAAGGCCTCGACACACCCGGCGAGGCTTCCTTCGATCTTTGCCATAATGTTATTGAGGTAATTAAGGCTTTTTATCCGGGGATTCAGGGCCGCCGGGTGATTTCGCATCGTCGAAGCCGTAACCAGCTCCATGCCTTTTTCGTACATCTCCTGCGGATAAATCGAAATGGTATCAACGATGATGATAACCTGGGGATCTTTGGTTTTGCGAGGATCAAGCCCCAGAGATCCGGCTCCACGAGACACGACCGCGCGCACGTAGGCGTCCTTAAATCCGCTTTTTGCAACCGTTTGCCCAATAGCATCTGCGCAGGCCTTCCTGGACATCGGGATCTCAAGCCAGATCGCCTGCGCTGATTCGAACAAGCGGTCGACGTGTTCAGTGAGCTTAAATACCTTGCCCCCATAAACCCGAATACCCTCAAAAACCCCGTCACCGTACAAAAATCCGTGATCGTAGACGCTGATGACGGCCTCTTCTTTTTTGAAAAAACGGCCGTTGATATATACAATCGGTTCCATCTCGTATCCCTATTGTAAAGAGGGGCTTCACACTGCCGAACGACGCGTCGCTCAGCGCCCATCAGGCCATTCAACCGGATGAATTGCAAGTTGTTTTTCAGTATTCACCGATGCGATTGCGCGCTACAATAGACTGGTTTATCGCGAAAAATTAAAGACTTTCCCGGATCGCTGCGTGGAGGATTTTTTTGGCGCTCGATATCAGCCGAACCCGCACAGTGCCATTTCTTATCCTGGCCAGCGTCGTCGTCGGGATCGCCATCGTTTTCTATCACGTTATCAAGCCCATGCTGGTACCACTTTTTCTGGCCGGGGTGACGGTGCTTCTGGCCTCGCCACAGTATGAAAAATTGCTGAAAAAATTTCCGCGCTATCCACGAATCGTTGCGTTGATCGCTACAGCGATGGTGGTCGCCATCATCATCACTCCCGGGTCAATATTAGTGGTCATCGCGCTGGAAGACCTCGCCGGAAATTTGGGCAGCCTTCGCCAATTCGCATCACCAGAACGTCTGCAGACCATTGCGGATCCGGCCTCTTACCCGGCTTTGGCGCGGTTGCTTTCACTGCTGCAGGAATACGCCGGCATCGAGCCCGCCATGGTAGGACAGCGGGTCATTGGCTTTCTGGGGACATTGGGTGAAGACTTGTATGGTCGCACCGCCGCTTTTATCAAGGGGATACCATGGGCCATCCTCAATATTTTTATCTTCGGCATCGCCACCTACTTCTTTTTGCTCGACGGTCAGAAAATGATTCAGGGCTGGAAAGATATTACACCGCTTAGAAGCGAACATGACTCACTGATCCGCAATGAGTTTGCGAATGTATGCCGCAGCGTCGTTTGGGGGACGCTTCTGGCCGCGATGGTTCAGGCCTTTTTATTGGTTGTTGGGCTCTTGGTGATCGGTATTTTCAGCAATGTCGCTGTCGGGAATTGGATCATTCTTTTGGGGCTCCTGACTATTGTCTTTGCAATGATTCCATTTGTGGGAGCAGTAGCCGTCTGGCTCCCTACCGCCATCTGGATGTTTCTGGGGGGCCATCACGGAGCTGCTGTCGCGCTGGCAATCTACGGTGGAGCAGTCATTTCGACGGTAGATAATCTCGTTAAAATATGGGTGATTAAAGATGCCGCCCGGATTCACCCGCTTTTTGTCTTCGTCTGCGTATTTGGCGGCCTCAAGCTACTTGGACTGATCGGCATTTTCGTTGGCCCCATCGTCGGTGCCGTGCTGTTTGCGATGGTCAAGGTGTTGCGCAAAGAACTTACCTCGTGGATGACAACTGACGTTTCCGAGCCGACAAAAAGTTAGTGTAAAGTTTTTGCGGCTCTAATGTATGTATGATCAATCTCGCTGACAACGTTGGTATTGAGCTTTTAGCTGCCCCCCTGGCATTCCCTCTGCGAGGTTTCCCACGGTTTTAACGACGATCAATTTGCCTGTCTCGGAATTGAGACGGCACATGTCCATGCAACCGTTCTTCCAGGAGGCATTACAGGTCCAGTTCGCCGGTTGTGCGGACTGTTGAATCACACCCATCCATTCCGGCAAATGCAACGGTGTCGGGTGCTCGGGGTCTGAGCCGTCATAATGAGCCTCTTTTGTCGCGATGCAGATGTTGCAGGGAAACAAACCTCCGTCTTCCCAAAGTTTTTTGGGGTCACCTGGCTTCACCGGCTCTTTCGGTACGTCGCTCACACCGGGCTGCCAGTCGGGAGCATAGCATTGCTTGATAAAATCTTTGGCGGCTGCGCCACTTGGGTAGTTGCCATAAAATGTTTTCAGCGCGTCGAGCGACTCGGGTTTGTCGTTACCGGTAGATGTGGTGAAGACTGCATCAAAATTACCGGCCGCGGTGTCACTTACCAGCGGAATCGGAAACTTTGGGTTTATATCGACCAATACGACGTCCCCGACCGGAATTGGCAACCCCAGCACAACCTTCAATCGCATCCCAACGTCAATTTTGAATCCAGCTGTCCCGTTTAGCCCTGCGGTCATCGCGCTTGAAGCCAGTCGGGAACTGGCAAATTTATTTTCGCCGACGACATAGTGGTTAGTACCCTCTCCGGACAGCACATTAAACTGGCCACCAGCACCCGCTTCAAGCGTCGGTGCAACGGTGATATAAGCGGTCGGTGGTTTGAGGTAGGGCACGTCATCAATCCAATCAGGCAGAAGCTCAAAGGGACTTTCCGGATATTTGACCTCTCCGGCAGCGCTAACATATACGCTTGGCTGTGCTTCGATCGCAGATCGCGGCATGCGCAGGTCAAAGTCCGGTCTTTCGACAACACCGGTGGTTGGTGGAATCCAGAATGGGGCACCTGTGGTCTGACCGCGGGAACCAAGTCCGAGTTGACTGATGAATCCCCTTCGCATGATCCCGTGGTTACCCCAATGAACCAGTTGCGAAGCCTCGGAGAGTGCTGAATCAAAGCCATACACATCATAGAGCCGCACGGTTTCTGGGCGACCGAGAAAATTTGCCAGATCAGTGTAGCTGGATGTGTACGGTGCGTTCACGACCGCCGTGCGCGTGAGGTATTTAAAGACCGGGTTCACCACAAATTCACCCAGCGGAGTCATGACCGGAAATCCAGGAGGAGTGATAGTGACGTCTTTCGTTTTTTCTTCCGTTGCGACGTTGATATTAAAGCCGCCATAGATCTCTTGATTGCCCGCTTTGGGGCGCGGTGGACCAGCAAAGGCGTACTGACGTTTGGTCATAGTAATGTTCTGAGTCACAGCATCAAAACGACCAAGAACCGGGAGATCAAGAATGATCTTGCGATATCCGTTGAAAACCGGATTAAGGCGGGTCCAGTCCTTGAAGCCAACCTCCTGCCTGAACTCGACCGTTCCCAAGCCAACGTTGATCGAAATACCCGACTTTAGGGGACCTCCGAGCTGGGGGCTCAATTCGCGCATCGAACACATGAGGGCATCGGCCATAAGCTCACCTGATCCGCCACGACCATTCCACGGACGCCCTGTGACCACGGGACCAAGAACCGTTCCGGTAGGAATCTGACGCTGGAAGGTCCGGCAAGTGCTATTGAGAGTACAAACCCCAGATCCAAACAAGTCGCAAAGCTCACCGACCGTATCAAAAAGAAAAGAGCCGTCGCATTCTTGAGACATAGCCCCTACAACGGCCTGCCCTTGCTTTAGCATTGCCTCATTGGCAAGCGCAGATGGACCAACGATTAAACCAGCTAAAAAACTACTGGCTAACAGTGTGTTCAGCCCCATCAACTTTGATTTCCTACAACACAAAAAGTTACGAAAACAATTCGGCAACGACATGAATGCCTCCTGCGATTGGACACAAAATGATACTAAAAACTGAACCGCGACGTTAAGTAGCAATAGTAATGCCACAGAAACTGCCTTACCCCGCTGCACCTGCCGTAAGTTGCCGGGGGGCTGCTTGCAACAGCTCCTGAAATCCGTCGTTCCATCTCTTTGGATATGAACCCGCATTGGCCAGGACAAGCCGGCGATCAC
>Ga0154020_10003826_pt1 | contig 18018 bp, 13 predicted proteins | sample Klosneuvirus_201_FD_109709 | JGI IMG/M metagenome (GOLD analysis project Ga0154020, IMG submission 109709) | Active sludge microbial communities from wastewater, Klosterneuburg, Austria - Klosneuvirus_20160825_MG | ecosystem: Engineered > WWTP > Aerobic digester > Activated sludge | place... | reverse complement strand
TTACCAGGCTGACGGCCACCGACGAATGGCCATGGTACGCCCCCTCCATGGCCGCGCTCACCGTGCCCGAATACAGCACGTCATCCCCCAGGTTCCCGCCGTGGTTGATGCCGCTCACCACCAGGTCCGGGGCCCGCGGAAGCACCTTGTGCAGCCCAAGGTACACACAATCCGTTGGGGTGCCGTCCACCGCAAAGACGCGGTCTTCCAACTGCCGCAGGCGAAGCGCGCGGTGCAGCGTGATGGCGTGGGAAACACCGGATTGTTCGGTCTCCGGGGCCACCGTCCAGACCTCACCCAGGTCCATCAATGCGGCTTGCAGCGCGGCAATGCCGTCTGCGTGGACGCCGTCATCATTGGACACCAGGATGAGGGGCTTGTGGGACACGGTGCACTCCAGGATGGCCAGAAAAACGGCCGCTCCCCCGTATGAACGTTGTGTTGGTGCGTTTCAACCCGCCGCGGCAGGCGCACCTTGCTGCGCCGTGCCGGTCAACCGCGTTTTGGTTCCGCGGAGGGAGGGAAAATGGTCGGGGCGAGAGGATTTGAACCTCCGACCCCTTGACCCCCAGTCAAGTGCGCTAACCAGGCTGCGCCACGCCCCGACCAGCCTTCAACAGCGTCTTGTGTTTGGACCGGGTGGGTCCCACGCCGTCAAGAGCGGGGGGCGTTTTGCTGGACAACCGGTGCATTGTCAAGCGGAAAGCACCAAGGTCCCGCGCGCACGTGAAGAAGACGCTGCGCCGAGGGGTGCTGCCGGGTGGTTCACTCGCTGTCGTTGGCTTCGTCCGCGCCGTAGGCGGCGCCGGCGGGGAGCTTCCACTCCGGCTTGAGGTCCATCTTGTACTTGAGGTCATTGGACACGTGACCGCCACCGGCGTTCTTGACGTCAAAGTTGAGCGAGAGCTCCATGCCCTTGGCCTCCCCGGGGAACAGCGGGAAGTTGTAGAACGCCACGCCAATGCCCGGGGGGAAGTCCTCCACCCACTTGTCCGGCTCGGTCACCAGCGTGTTGGGCTCCCCACCGCCGCTGATCTGGGCCTTGCGCTCCGCCTTGTTGTCCTTGAGCTGGCCGGCCTTGCGCTTCTTGGCGGTGGCCTCGTCATCTTCCAACGGGACATCCATGGCAATGGCGCCGTAGGTCATGGACTTGTCCGGCACGCTGCCCACAAACAACACGTGGACAAACAGCTTGTCCTCGCCGTCCTGGGACTTCTTCTGGATGTCATAGATGTCCATGCGCAAAGACTTGTCATGGGAGGTGTACTGGGCCTTGTATTCGCCCTTCACCAGCTTCTCCCAGACGTCCTTGACCAGGGCCACGCGCTCGCGGATGCCGCGCATCTTCTGTTCATCAATCTTCTTGTCCTTGTAGTCCTGCTCAAAACGCTTGAGCGCCGCGTCCGGGTCCCGCTGGTCCGGGTACTTCTTGTAGAGCTCCGCCAGGTCCTTGGCGTAGTTCTTCACGGCGGACGTGAGGTCAAAAGACGCGTGCTCCCCGTCCGATTGGATGAGGTGCGGGATGCGGCTCTGGAATTTCTCCTTGAGCTCCCCGCGCTCCGCCTCAAACTTGAGACGCTTGACCTGGTTGTCCAGACCCTTGAACACAAAGCCCAGACCACCCACCGCCACTGCCAAGACCAGGACCAGCCCCACCATCCTGCCCATGTTTGACCTCGTGCGCGGCCGCCTGACGGTGCGCTTTAGACGTGCGGGGGCGGGCCTCTAGCACCCCTTGCCAGGAAAACGCATCCTCCCTTTGTGGCCACGGCAGCGCCTGCCCACGGCCCGCTGGCCACCGCCGGGGGGATTCCGCGTCCATCCAATGCGGTTTGTGGGCCCCCTCCCCCGCCACGTGGAACCAGAACCCACCGCCGCCGACGGGGTTGATCCCGCCGGGGCCTGCCCCCCTCAGCGGATCACGGTCTCCAGCAGGCTGCGGATTTCCATCTTGGTCAGCTCACGGAACTGCCCGGACTCCAAGTCACCCACGTCCACCGGGCCATATTTGATTCTCTGGATTTTGAGCACCGGGTGGTGGATGCGCCAGAACATGCGCTTGAGCTGGCGGTTTCTTCCCTCGGTGAGGGTGACCTCCACCCAGGTGTTCACCCGCGCCTTTTTCACCACGTCAATGGTGCACGGGCGCGTGGGGCCGTCTTCCAACCGGATGCCCCGCCGCAGGATGTCCAGCTTCTTCTCCTCCGGCGAGCCCTTCACCTTGACGTGGTAGACCTTGGGCACCTTGGTGCGCGGGTGCATCATGGCTGCCGCCAGGTCCCCGTCATTGGTCAGGATGAGCGCACCCTCGGCGTCATAGTCCAGGCGGCCCACCGGGTAGATGCGCCCTTCAGACGCACCGGTGACGTAGTCCATGACGGTCTTGCGGCCGCGGTCATCCTTGACGGTGGTGAGCACGCCGGCGGGCTTGTTGAGCAGGAAATACAGCTTTACCTGCGCCTGCCGTTCAATGAGCGGGACCTTGTGGCCCTCCACGGTGACGCGGTCATTGGCCGGGTCCACCTTGGTCCCCAGCTGGGTCACCACCTGGCCGTTGAGGGACACCTTTCCACTGGAAATCAGCTCGTCCACCTTGCGGCGGCTGGCCACGCCGGAACGCGCCAGCACCTTGTTGAGGCGCTCGGTGCCGTCGGCGTCCGGGGCGTAGTCCCCATCCCCTTCAGCATCCACCTCTTCATCACCGTCACCCGCGTCCGCGCGCTTGGGCACCCGGTCCGGCAGGCGGGCGGCCAGCTTGGGGTTCTTTTGCATCTTCTTGGTGGCGTCGTTGAGTGTTTCTCCGGAGCGGCTTTGCGCCTGTCCGGCATCAGGATTTTTTGGCATGGGTCACATCCGTTGCGGCAAACTGCCCGTCACCAAGACGGTCATTCCGCGCTTTCTTCGTCTTCATCATCATCATCGTCTGCTTCATCGTCCAGCGCTTCATCATCATCGTCGTCAAAATCGTCGTCTTCGTCGTCGTCCTCGTCTTCTTCCTGCGTCTGGGTGGCCGCCGGCATCTCCGCCGGGGCGTCTTCCGGTTCTTGCGCCACCACATCCACGGCGGTGGGTTCCCCGTCCGGCGGCAACGGCTGCACCTGGACCACCTGGGTGATTTCATCCGCATCCCGCGGAATCACCACCTCCATGCGCTGCGTCTCTTCTTCCGGGCTGTCCCCCGGCGGGATGCTTTCATCATCCGAAGGCGGCGGGGTGGACTTGCCGCGCATGACCTGTTCCATGCTGACGCCGGGCGGGAGCTTGCCTCCGGCCTTGAGCAACATCTCGGCGGTGCGCGTGGAGTTGGTGGCATCTCCCAACGCACGGTCCAGCTCCTCCAGTGCACCGGCGCCTTCCTGTTCGGCCTCTTCGCTCACCAGGCGTGCACCTTTTTGTGCCAGGTCCCGGATGCGTCCCAGCTGTTGCACCGGCGCCTGGGCATCCACCTTGGCCTGGTTCTCCGCGCTCAGTTCCTGGTATTCCCGCAGCGTCGGAAGATCGGACAACATCTTGAGGTTGAACGCTTCCAGGAACACCTTGGTGGTGCCGTAGAGCAGCGGGCGCCCCACCTCTTCGGCCTTGCCCAGCACCCGCACCAGGTGTTTGTCCAGCAGCGCCTTGAGCGCGCCGGAAGAATCCACGCCGCGCAGTTCATCAATCTGCGCTTTGGTGACCGGCTGGCGGTACGCAATCATGGCCAATGTTTCCACTGCCGCGCGTCCCATGCGGAACGGTTTGTCATGGTTGGCCCGCCGCAGGTAACGCCCGGCGTGCGGGGCCGTGCGCAACACCCAGCCACCGGCAACCTCTTGCAGCGTCACACCGGCGCTGGCGGGGTATTTGGCCGCCAGGCGTTCCAGCACCAGCATCATGGTCTGGGGGTTGGCCTGTGTTTCTCCCTCCTCGGTGAGGATGTGGATGAGTTCCTTGGTGGGCACCGGGTGGTCCCCGGCAAAGATGATGCCTTCCACCACCGGCGTGATGCGCAGCAAAAACGCCTCCACCGTCTCATCCGGCGGCGGCGCGTGGTCCAACACCTTGCCCACGTCCTGCTCGGCGGCCTCCACGCCACCCTGGTCCAGGCGCGCGGCCACCGCCGCCGCACGAATCACCGCCAGCGCGTGCGCGGCCGGACCCGCCAAGGGGTCCAGCTCCCGTGGCGCGCCGTCCGGCGTGAACATCTCCGCCTGGGCTTCCACCGCCTCGTCCGGCTCGGCGGCAGGTGGCAGGGGGTCCAACGCGGCTTCCGTATCCACCGTCATGGCAGTTCCCTCACGCGTAATCCTTGTCAGAAGCCCAAAGGTCCGAATCCGTTGCGGTCATGTTCTCCTTGATTGGCGTGACGTAGATGGTGCCGCCCTCGGACGGCTGGGAGATGCGCACCAGCTTGAGGCGCGCCAGCTCCAACAACGCCAGCAACGTCACCACCACGCGGCTGCGGTCCGGCGCGTCTTTGCATTCCCACAACAGCGCGGTCTCAAACGTGAAGTGCTCCCGCGCCCGCGCCAACTCCATGACCTCATTGATGCGCGCGCCCACGCTCATGCGCTCAAAGAGCACCTCATGGGAGATGGACACCTTGGCGCGCCGGAGGATGTCCTCCAGCGCGGCAATGAGGTCCATGGAGGACAGCTCCACGCGTGTCTCTTCCACCGCCTCCACAAAACGCCCCGCCACGCCGCGGGGGAACACATCCTTGAAGAGCAGGCCGCGCGCCATGAGGTCTTCGGCGGCGCGTTTGTATTTCTGGTATTCCAGAAGGCGCCGCACCAGCTCGGCGCGCGGGTCACCCTCCTCTTCCTCCTCAGCCTCGGCCACCTGTTCCGGCGGCAGCAACATCTTGCTTTTGATGTGCGCCAGGGTGGCGGCCATGACCAGGAACTCGGCGGCCACGTCAATGTCCGCCGCTTTCATCTGGTCCAGCACCTCCAGGAACTTCTGGGTGATGAACGCCACCGGGATGTTGATGATGTCCAGGGCGTGTTTCTGGATGAGGTGGAGCAGCAGGTCCAACGGGCCTTCAAACCCGGACAGCTCCACGCGCAGGTACGCGTGGTCACTTTCCTGCCGGGGGACGTAGTCCTTGACGGCCTCCCGGTCCCAGTCACCCTTGACGTAGTCCGGCAGGACGGGGCCCTGGGGCTCCATCTCCTGCTGCTGCGGCGCCGGTGGCGTTGTGGGTTTGTCCTTGCGCTTTGCCATGCCGCTGCCAGGTCCCTGGGTCAGGACATGCTCACGCACGGCCCCGGGTATGCCCATACCGCGCCGGTGTTGGAGCGGAGGGAACGCGCCGGCTTAGTCAACCCACCGCGCGGTCACAAGGCGTGCTCCGCGCTGGCGCCAACACGGATTGACACGCGCGTCAATCATCGTCGTCACCACACGCCGGGGAGCAACCGGTACCGGGTCTGTTGGGCGTAGGAGGCGTAGCCCTGGAGCCCACGGTGGAGAAACGCGTCCTCCCTTACGGTGCGGAACACCAGGGTCCCAAGGATGCATGCAGCCACCGGAAGCATGCTGGGGGCATCCAGCGCCAGGGCAAACGCGGGCATCATCCAGACAAACGCGGCGTACATGGGGTGCCGCACCACGGCGTAAGGTCCGGTGGTGATGACCTGCTGCCCTTCCTGCAGCACCACCACGCGCGCCAGGAACGTGTTTTCGCGCGTCACCAGGAACACCACCACCAAGGACAGCGTCATCACCACAAGGCCCACCAGACGCGCCCAGGGCGGCACCGTGGACCATCCAAAACGTTCATCCAGTCCACAGCCCACAAACTCCACCAGGAAAAAGACACCGGAGACCACGGTGAACACGCGGTCCCAGGCGTGCGGGCTCAGCTTGGTATCCAGGCGTTTTTCCAGCAGCGCCTTGTTGTGCCGCACCAGGTACATCCCCGACGCCAGGAAGTACGCAAAGAACACGGCGGTCACCGCCCAGGCCTCCCACCAGTTCCAGCGCCCGGCCGCGCCCAGCAGCGTGGCGGGGATGAACAGCACGCCAAGGATGACACGCAAGAGCACCAGCGGCTGCATGGGATGGCCTCAGACCCCGCGGGATTTGCGGCGGCGCAGGCGGTAACCGTGGGTCAGCGCGCCAAAGAACAACAGCGTGGGAACATAGGACCCGTCCGTGCAGCCACCACACCCGCCACACCCGCTGCTGTAGTTCACGCACTCTGACGCCGCGCAAACGCCTTCCGGCGCGCACGCAAGTCCCTCGGCACATTCCTCATCATCCTGGCAGGCCGCGCCGGTCATGGCCCGCGGCATACAACCGCCATCATTGGCGCACCACAGGCCGTTGCTGCATTGGCTGTTGGAATAACACGGCTCTCCACTGGCGCGTGGCGCCGTGCACACGCGGTTGTCACAAAAGCCCTGCAGGCAGATGTCCTTCCATCCCGCGTCCACCGAATATCCACACGGCTCACCGGTTTGCCCGCCCGCCGTGCAGCGGCCCGGCGTGGCGCCGCCATCCGCACCGGAGCAATAGTGCCCATTGGAACAATCGTAATTGTCCACGCACGGCTCACCCAGCGCGCCCTCGTCCGCCAGCACGCACACGCCCTGCCCGCCATCCCACCGCGCCGAACACTCCATGGTGCGCCCATCGGCGGTGTCGCCGCAGGACCCGGTGAGATCCTGACGGTACCCGCAGGATGCTCCCGGCGTGTTGGGCGCCGCCTGGCAGGTCCCGGTGGTCGCTGCCGCGCTGGCGCGGGCGCAGGTGAGGCCGCCTTGGCAATTGCCCTGCACCGCAAGGGTCCCCGCCGGTCCCTGGCAGGATGCACCTTCGGCCACGCGCGGTTGGCAGGTGGCCGGCGCTCCCATGCAGCTGTCCAAGGGGCTGAGGCAATTTCCACGCATTGCCAAATCAGCCGTTTCAGGCACTCCGTCATCACGGGCACATGCCTGGCCACGCTTGGCAAGGGGACGGCAGGTGCCGCTCAAGCACGCCAGGCCAATCTCACACGGCGCCGCGGTGCACGCTTCATCCAGGCCCGCGGCCGCCACGCAGCGACGGATCACGCCGGCGTCCGGACCGGCGTCTGCGCCACGTGGCTCAAAACACACCAGGCAGGGCTGGCAGGGACGGTCCACCGCGCTGCCGTTGCGGCACACCTCTCCAAGTGGTGCACGGCTCTGGCAGCGTAACGGGGACCCGCTGCACACCAGGCCCGGCAGGCATTCGGCGGTCTCTTCACAACCGGTGCCCTCGGCCAACGTGCCACCGTCGGTGGCGGGCACGCAGATTCCGTTGATGCATGCCCCGCCGCCCGCGCAGTTGAGGGTGCCACCATCCACTTCGCACGCCCGGCCCATTCCGGCGGGCGGTGCGCACAGGCCACGGGACGTATCTCCGGGCCTCAGGCATGCCAGCTCGCCACTGCACTCCGGATTTCCGCGGGTTTCACATTCCTCACCCAACAGGCCAAAACGCTGGCACACGCCAAAACAATCCGCCTGCAGGCGGTGCACGCACGTCACGCCGGCGTCCAGGGGGCTGCACTCCAACGGGGACAGGCACGGTTCTCCCTCATCCTGCATTCCGCGAATCACACCGTTGCAGTTGCTCACCACCAGCTGCTGGCCGGCATCCACATTCCCCGTGGCCACTATGCTGCGCAGCAGGCCACCGTAGGCGGCAAAACTGTTGCGCCCTTCGGCCAGGCAGTCTCCGGCGGCTTGCGGGCTGTAGATGAGCCGTCCTGCCGTTTGTGCGCGGGTGATGGCTTCCACGTTGATGGCCATCATTCCGCCATCCGCCGCACACAGCTGCGCGCGGGCCTGCTCCACGTCACCAAACAAGGCCACCAGCAGGTCCTCATCAGACATGGCGGGCTCACACCCCACCGCCGAACTCCCCGACAATCCCAACGAGATGCCGTAGAGATAGAACGCGTACATGCGCAGGTAGCCATTGGCCAACGTGGGGCACAGGTTCTCCAGCAGGATGGGCTGGCCCACCACCACGCTTCCGCTGGACCCACCGTTGCCACTGGAGCCGCCGGCCGTGCCGCTGGAAGACCCGCCAATGACCCCAGATGAAGACGTCACCGCCTGGCCACTGCTGCTGCTGCTGTTGGAACTCCCGCCCGTTCCCGGCGGTGAGGGGCACCCGCACCACAACGTCACCGCCGCGCCCAGCGCCACCACCCGTGTCATTCCACGCATCACTGCCTCCAGGAAAGTGGAACGCCGCTACACCCGCAGCAACGCAAAGTGAAGCGCCACCGTGGTCAGGGCCACCGGCTGAAGTTAGAGTTGCCTGATGCCCTGCCCCGTGATGCGTTTTGGATTGATCCTGCTTTGGACCGCGGCTTGCGGCACCGCTGGACCGGATGACCCCGCAGACCAGGCAGATGCGGGATTTGTGGCCTTTGGCCAGGATACCGACGGGGACGGTCTGGATGATGCGTTTGAATCCAACGCGGGGTCGCTTGCGCACCTGGATCCCACCCGGCCAGACACGGATGGAGATGGCACCGCGGATGGTCTTGAGGACCCGGACCAGGATGGGCTCAACAACGCCCAGGAACAGGCCGCGGGGCAACGTCCAAGCCTCCCCGCGGGAAGTGTGCCGCACCCGCTGCGTGTGGATGTGCTGGTGGAAGTGGACCTCATGGCGGGCATCACCGTCCAGGACGCCATGTTTGACGCCGCTGCCGCGGCGTTTGCCGCCCTGCCCACGGCGGGGGTTGGCGGGCAGTCCGGCGTGGGCCTGCATTTTTTTGTGGATGAAAGCACAATTGCCGCGCGGGACTTTGATGGGTCCGGAGAAGAACGCACTTCATTCTTGCGCGATCATGGACCGCGTTTCTCTGCACCCAGCGGCTTTCCCGCAGCGGAGATGGTTCATGTCATGGTGGCGCAACAACGCACCGACCGCCCAGCCCTCCCCGCCGAGACGTTGTTCCTTCCCGGCAGCGACGTGGAATCCACCGGCGTCATCATCTACCAGCACGCCATTGATGACGCCCATCCCGCGTGTTCGGGGGAAATCCAGATGGAAGACGCGCTGGTGGCGGCGTTTGTCCATGAACTGGGACACACGCTTCAACTGGGTCATGACACCGAAGTGGGTGGTGGCGTGAACATCTTCAACATCATGGCCCTGGCCGGCAATTGCGCCCAGGCCATCCAGCGCTTCCATGGCACCGGGAACACCAACCCCGCCCTTGGCAACACCGAATCCATCAACGCATCACGGTTCAGCAACGCGGCTGCGGCACTCATGCGCTTCACCAACAAGCTGAGCGTGGACACCGCGGCCCTGGTGGATGATGACGGCGTGGAAATGTGACGGCGTCAGTCGCCCTTGAGGCCCTTGAAAAACGCCTTGGCACCGCCCGCCAGGCCCGCCGCCACGTCCTTGCTTTTGGCCGCAAGCTCCGCCGCGGCCTGGGCTGACGCATCCGCGCCCTTGGCCGCCAGGTCCTTGGCCAAAGCACCACCTTTGTCCGCCGCCACCACCGCCAGCGCGCCACCTTTTTCCGCGGCAACGCCGGCCAATTCCCCGCCTTTTTCTGCCAGCACCTTGGATGCGTCTGCGCCTTTGCTGGCCAGCACCGCCGCCGCCGCCGCGCTGGACTGCGCCAGCGCCTTGCCGTGCTCCAATCCGTCGCTGGCAACCCAGCTCCCCGCGTCCTTGGCACCCGCAAGCGCGGCCTGACCCAACGCAGCACCGTGGACCGCTGCGGCTTCTCCAGCCTTCTTCCCCAGTTCCACCGTCGCTGCGCCGGCAACCGCCGCACCGTTGGCCAACGCTCTTGCGGCAGCCTGGGCCTGTTCGCTCTCGGAAAGCGCGCGGGCCGCGTCGGCGGTTTTCCCCGCCAGCTCCCGGGTCCCCTCGGCCAACAACGCGCCTTTTTCACCCAGCACCTTGGCGGCGTCTGCGCTGTGGGCCGCCACAATCCTGCCCGCGGCCGTTGCCTGTGCCGCGCCTGCCTTGGCCAGTTCTGCGCCTTTTTCCGCCGCCACCTTGCCCGCAGCCAGTCCGGTCTTGGCCGCGTCGGCCGCTTTTTCCCCCGCCGCCGCCGCGGTTTTTGCCGCCGCCGCGCCGTGTTCGGCCACCGTGCTTGCGGCCGCGCCCACCGCCGCACCCGCGGCTTGCGTCTTTTCGGCCAGCACCTTGGCGGCGTCCTTGGCGTCCTGCGCAATCTGCTCACGCCGGGCAAACAAATCTTTCATCTTCCCCATGGCGCCCACGGCGGCCTTCCCCGCCGCCGCAGCACCCAACAGCGCCGCATCCGCCGCGCGCGCGCCGCCCTCCAACGCCAACTCCTTGGCCTGCACGCCCGCCGCCGCCGCCAGCTCCTTGCTCTTCTCCATCAACGGGTCACTGGCCGCGGCCATCCTTTCGGCCAGCGCCGCGGCACTCTCCTTGGCGTCCGCCGCAAGGTCCTTGGTCAATTCAGCGGCTTTTGCCCCGGCCACGCTGCCCATTTCGGCAAGTTTTTCCCCCGCGGCGCTGGCGGCGGCCGCGCTGTCCAGGGCCGCACCGCGAACCGCCTTTCCGGCGTCATAGGACTTCTTGTGGAACGCGTCCCACTCCGGCCCCTGGCCGGGAACAGCAAGGCCGGTTTCACCGGATTTCACCAGCGCCTGGGATGGTTCTTCTTTGGGGTCCTTGGTGGTCATGTGCCGCCTCCGTGGGTGCGCCAACCCTAACGCGCGTGGGCGGGGATTGACACGGCGCTGCTGTCACGCAGACAAACCGCGTCCATGCCACGTTCCTCCAGCTTGATGGTTGTGCTCCTGGGCCTGGCCTGTGCCACCACGGCGTCCGCCCCGTCCTGGCGCACGCTGCAACAACAACGCGGTGAGCCGGGCGCAAAGCCCGTCAACCTGGCCCTGACATCGGACGTGGTGGACCGCGACCTTGCCGTGGTGCTCCACGCATTGGAGCGCGGCTATGGGGGACGCGCGTTTGTCCCGCCCGCCGCGTGGGACGCCATGAGGGCCGGCCTGGAAGCCGCACGCAGGCAGGCCCGCACGGTTGGTGCGTTGTGTGATGCGCTGGCAGATGCGTTCTGGCTGCTCCCGGACGCGCATCTTTCGGCAAGGCGCCAGGACACCTCCGGGTACAACGTGCGTTGTGGGACGCGGGCCACCGCGGGAGGGCGAAGACCCGGCGTTGGTGTCAACCGGCACAACGGCCCTCCCGGCATTCCCTGGAGCGCCCAAACGTTTGAGCAGGCGGGCACCAGGCTGCTGCGCGTGTCCATCCAGGCGTTTCCGCCGGAAAAAGCACCGGTTTGGGACGGGTTCACCCAGGCCCTGGAGGCCCGCGCGTCGGTGGACGCGGTGGTGGTGGACCTTCGCGGCAATGGTGGAGGAGATGATTCCCGCGGGTATGAACTGGCCAGTGCGCTTTTGGATGGTCCCGTGGAAGGCAACGTGGTGCGCACCCATTACCGTCAGACGCCAGAAACCCTCACGCTGCTGCTCAACACCATTGACCGCACGGCGCGCCAGCCAGATGGACAGCTTGCCCCCTACCGGACGGAGATGTACCGCCGCATTGAAACCTGGCGGAACGACGCCATCCAGGCCAACGGAAACAACTGGCCGGAATACAAGGTGGAGGTCCATCCCCCGTACACCCCCACGCCGGGACCGCGCAGTTTCACCGGCCGCATTGCCGTGCTGGTGGACGCAGGCTGTGCATCCTCATGCGAGTCCACCCTGGAGGTCCTGCGCCGTCACCCCAACACGCGCGTCTACGGCGAACGCACCGGCGGGTACATCCACTTTGGTGACGTGGGCTCGCTGACGTTGGCAAACACCGGCATCCGCCTGGGAATTCCCACCAAATACCAGGAGTACCCCGGCGGCGTTCTTTACGACAAAGTCGGCTTTGAGCCGGACGTCACCGTGTCCCCCGGTGACGACGCGTGGGACGCTGCCCTGGCATGGTTGACCCAACCTGGATGACCCCACAGCGGCGCCTGGGGCATGGGCGCAAATGCAACTTGCGCGCACAAACCCAACCCGTCATAGCTGCCCCATGAACATCTCCTTCTACTTTGACGTGGTCTGCCCCTGGTGTTTCATTGGCCACCAGCGCCTGTTGGCCGCGCTCAAGCCGCTGCCGGTGGACAAGGTGCACATCCGGTATTGCCCGTTCCAGCTGGCGCCGGCACTCACGGCGGACATCCCCATGGAGGACTACTACCGGCAACAAGGCATGGACCCCGCCATCATGAAACAGGGCGAGCCCCGCGTCATTGGAATTGGAAAAACAGTGGGAATCCAATTTGACTATTCAAAACCGCGGGTCATGTTCAACACCGTCAACGCCCACCGCGTCATCCAGAACACCCCGGTGGCGCAGCAGACCGCCATGGTGACCGCCCTGTTCCAGGGCCGCCACCAGCAAGGCCTGGGGTACGGTGACCCCAACGTCCTGGCGCGCGTGGCGTCGGAAGCGGGTGCCGGAAGTGTGGAGGAGGTCCTGGCGTTTGTGAAAGGTGACCAGCTGCGGGACGCGGTGGTGGCAGACTCCAAACGCGCAACCACGCTGCCCATCATCACCGTGCCGTTCATGATGGTGAATGAACGCTTTCCGGTGCAATTCCTTCACCTGGAAAACGTGGCCGAATTTGCCGTGAACAACCTGTTTGAAGGGTGACCCCGGATCTGGTCAGCGGCAGGCCGTCCAGTTCATCACCGTGAGGTCATTCCCAACCGGCGTGAACCCATCCAGGACGCCATTGGTCCACCCCGCCTGGATGACGTTGCCAGACGGCGCGTAGGCCACCGCGTGGGGGGACACCTCGTCCCCGGTCCCGCCGCGCATCCGGGTCCAGACGGGCACCCCGGAGAACGTGAGATGGAACAAGACGTTGTCCGTCTCACCGGCGGGGCTCTGGCCGCCAATGACGCTGTTGGTCTGGGATGCCACAAAAAGACCACACGGCCCGGCGGCCAGCCCGGCCATGTAGGGATATTCGCCGTCCGCGCCCGTGCCGCCAAGGTGACGCGCCCACACCAGACTTCCGTTGTCCCCGTTGAGCGCAGCCACAAAAACATCCGCCACCCCACCCAGCGCAGGCTGCCCAAGGATGGGCTGGTCCGTCAGGCCCGCAATGAAAACGTTGCTGTTGGTGTCCACTGTCACCAGTCCAGACCCCACGCCCTGGATTTCCGTCAGGCGCCGGGCAAACAACACCACGCCCTGGTCATTCCACTTCACCACGTACGGGTTGGTGCTGCCGGGCTGCGAATATCCCGTCATCACCACCGCGCCCAGCGTGTCCACTGCGCCCGCCAGCCCGGTGTCCGTGGCGTCACCCGTGCCATTGACCCGCGAGCGCACAAACGTGCCATCACCGGTCCATTCACTGTAGAAAAAGTCCCAGCCGCCTGAATTGATTTCCCCATCCACGCTGGCACTTGTGGTCTGCCCCATCACCACCACATTGCCATTGGTCTTCACCGCCACGGCGTTTGCGGCATCTGAGCCCGTTCCGCCGGCGTGCCGTACCCACTGCAGGGCGGTGAGGTCCAGGTTGAGTTTTGCTGCGAAAGCGTCCCCGCTGCCCAGGTGGGTCCCGCCGCCCAGGGCGCCAAGCGTGGTTCCGGCAATGTACACCGCGTTTGAGGTCACCGTGATGGCGTTGACGTACTGGTCCGCCGCGGCCTGCACCACGTAGAAGCCAAGCAACGCCCCCGTGGGGCTCAACTCGAGCACCACCACATCAAAGCCGTTTGCGGGCGTGATCACAACGGGCCCAAATCCCTCGGCGACGGAACCCGCCACGTAGATGTTGCCGCTGGGGTGCACTGCCACGCCGCCCGCAATCTGGTTCCCCTGGCCGCCCAACACCTGGGTCCACGCCCAGTTGCCATTGGGGCTGCCGGAGGAAGACGTGCTGGCTCCGCCCGTGGATGATGCGCCACTGTTGGACGCCGCGGCCGAGGACGACGAAACCGCCGCCGAGGAAGCAGCAGCGGACGAAGCAGCGGCGGAGGATGACGCCACCGCAGATGCGGACGCCGAAACACCACCGGTGGACGACGACGCGCTCCCCGTGGCCCGCGATGAAGACACCATGCCGCCCGTGCTGGCCCCGGCGGATGTTGATGACGTCACCGCCGCGCTGGAAGCAGAGGCGCCCTGCGTGGACCCCGCTGCCATGGCTGAACTGCCGCCGCTCCCCGCGCTGGTGGCCGCCGCGGATGACGCCGGTGACGACGAAGAAGTGGCCACCGCCGTGGACGACGACACGCCGATGGATGAACCCACACCCGACCCGCTGACCGCCAGCGACGAGGATGCGCCCGTCACCGAGGACCCACCGGCGGCGGAAACGGAAGAAGACGTTCCGGACGACGGCGCACCCGAGGACCCGGATGCCCCCGCCTCGCCGGGGACACAGCCGCCCTCCACGCACGCTTCACTCTGACGGCAGTCCAGGGACGTGTTGCACGTGGACAGGCACGCCCCGTCACGCTCCAGTTCTTCATTGCGGCAGGGCTGGCAGCCGGACACGGCGCTCCACATCCCCAGGACCACCACCATCACCCGTGCGTGATTCAATGCGCCTCCCCAACATGGAGGCCACATCCTGGGCCCGCGCACCGCCACCTTCAACGTGGCCACCCGCAGGACGCTGCCACCTTGCCCTACCCCCAGGTCTCCCCGGGCTGGTTGGCCTCACAAAGGAATGGCGCACTCCTTGACCAGGAAGTCCACCAGCGCGTCCTCGGCCACAAAACCCAGGTCCTTGCCACCGCGCGCGCGCACGGTGACGCCCTTCTGCTCCACTTCTTTGTCCCCCAGCACCAACGCAAACGGCACCTGGTGCAGCTGCGCCTCCCGAACCTTGAAGCCCAGCTTCTCATTGCGCTCATCCACGTCCACCCTGAGGCCCTTGGCCATCAACCGCGCGCGCAGGGCCTTGGCGTATTCCGCCCCACGGTCGGTGATGGAGAGGATGCGCGCCTGTTCCGGCGCCAGCCACGGGGGGAACTTGCCCGCAATGTGTTCCAGGTAGACGCCAAAAAACCGCTCCAGGCTGCCCAGGATGGCCCGGTGGAGCATGATGACCTGCTCCTTGGCGCCTTCCTTGTTCACAAACGTGAGATTGAACCGGTCACTGGCCGGCAACACGTAGTCCACCTGGATGGTGCCCAGCTGCCAGGAACGGTCCAATGCGTCCTTGATGTGGAACTCCAGCTTGGGGCCGTAGAAAGCGCCGTCACCCGGGGCCCAGGTGAATTCGCGGTTCATGCCCACCAAGGCGCGCTCCAGGGCCTTCTCCGCGGCGTCCCACTGCGCGTCGGTGCCGGCGCGTTTTTCCGGCCGCGTGGCCAGCCGGATGCGCACGTCCTGGAATTCAAACGCGCGGTAGACCTCATCCAGCAGCTGGACAAATGCGGTGATTTCTCCCTGCATCTGGTCCGGGGTGCAAAAGATGTGGGCGTCATCCTGGGAGAACGTGCGCACCCGCGCCAGGCCGTGGGTCACGCCGCCCTTTTCAAAGCGGTGGAGGCGTCCAAAATCCGCAATGCGCAGCGGGAGGTCCCGGTGGCTGTGCTGCCCGTGCCGGTACAACACGCAGTGGCCGGGGCAGTTCATGGGCTTCACGCCGTATTCGCGGGACTCGTGGTCGTCCTCGGAAAGTTCCCCTGCCGCGCTGGTCTGGTCCGCGCGCTCATTGAACGCCTTCTTGAGCGTGTCCACGTTCCCGCCGCCGTAGGCAAAAAACATGTTGTCGGTGTAGTTGGCGTAGTGGCCGCTGGTCTTGAACAGCCGCGTGTCAAACACCTGGGGCGTGACCACTTCCTGGTAGCTGTACTTCACGTACAGGCCACGCATGTATTCCACCAGCTTGTTGTAGACCAACGTGCCCTTGGGCAGGAAAAACGGGCTGGCCGGCGCCACGGGGTCAAAGAAGAACAAATCCAGTTCTTTGCCCAGCTTGCGGTGGTCCCGCTTCTTGGCCTCTTCCACCGCCGCCAGGTGTTTGGTCAGCTCGTCCTTGTTGCCAAACGCAATCCCGCTGATGCGCTGCAACATCTCCTTGGTGGAGTCCCCGCGCCAGTACGCGCCGGCCACGCCGGTGAGCTTGAACGCCTTGATGCGCCCGGTGGAAGGGAGATGCGGGCCACGGCACAAATCCGTGAACTCGGCGTCCTGGTAGAGGCTCACGTCCCCTTCCGGGATCCAATCCAGGATTTGATCCTTGTAGCGCTGGCCCAGCTTCTTGAACTCCTCGCGGGCGGCGGCCTTGGACATCTCCCGGCGGACAAACGGCTTGTCCTCGGAGATGATCTTCAACATCTCTGCTTCAATCTTCTCCAGGTCTTCCGGCGTGAAGGCCCGGCCAATGTCAAAATCATAATAGAATTCCTTGGAATGGTCCCGCGGGCCCATGCTCACCTGCGCGCCGGGGAACAGCCGCACCACCGCGGTGGCCAGCACATGCTCCACGCTGTGACGCATGATGTCCTGCGCGTCCTTGTCATCCATCTTGAGCAGCCACACCTGCGCGCCATCCACCAACGGGCGGGACAGGTCCCGCACCTCCACGGTTTCCCCGGTCTTCACCCGCGCCGCCACCACCGCCTTGGCCAGGCCCGCAGAAATGGCCAGCGCCAGGTCCATGGCCGTGGCGCCGTCCGGCAGCGTCTTTTTGGAACCATCCGGGAGAATCACATTGATGTCAGCCATGGGGTTGCCCTTCCCTGCCGTGGAAAAACCGAAAAGACACGCGGCCCAAAAAAACTTGACCGGGTGCCCCCGTGGTTTCCGGAGGCACCCGGTCATCGGGTTCCGCTTAGGCGCGGGCGGTCTCGAACCGCCGACCCCCACCGTGTCAAGGTGATGCTCTACCGCTGAGCTACGCGCCTTCAAACAGCGACGTGCCAGTATTGCGGTGGACCTTGCGCTGTCAACCCGAAAACCACCGGTGCGTGGTAGTCATCCCAGCTGCATGCGGCTCTCCACGGCGTTGGTGACGGTGTTGGTGCTGGGGTGTCCCGGCGTGCTGTTGGCCCAGGATGAGGCGCCCGGGGCACAACCCGCACAAGAGGCGGCCCCGCCACCGGCGGAGATGGACCCCCCGCCCGACGAGGACGCCGGCAACCCTGAGCTCAAGCTGGCTCCGCCCCAGCACGGCAATCCCCCGCAGGTGCCGCTGCCCGGCGCCACCGCGCTGCACGCGGAAGACGCCGCCCAGGTGGCCCGGGATGCCGCGTTGGGCGGTTGGGGCGTGTTGGGGCCGTTTGGCCTGTTGGGCTTTGTGCAGTTTGTGGCGCCTCTGGTGGGTGCCACCGCCGCAGGCTGGGCCAGCCAGCAGCAAGGGGAAGGCTGGACGGGCCAATGGGTGCGTGGCCTGGCCTCCGCCGTCACCGAGCTGCTGGTGGTGGGCGTGTTGAGCCTTCCCATTGTGGGTGTGCTGTTGGCCGCCGCCGTGGGCCTCACCGTGGTGGGCGTGGTGAGCGCGTTGTTGATCCCGTGGTGGGCCGGCACCACCTACGGCTTTTCCAGCCCGCAGTTCCTGGCCGCACCCACCATTGCCGGCGGGTTGTCCCTGGTGCTCAGCGGCATGGTCTACCTGGCCATGCCCGTTGCCGTGGCGCTGTGGGCCAGCCTGGCGGCCTGGGTAGGCACCAAGGCGTCCAGCCTGGTGTGGGACCGCGTCTGGGCCACGCCCGAGAAACGGGATGGTCTGGGTGGCACGCGCATCCCCGGGCAGCCGCCGCTGGAGCGTTTGCCCGCCGCCGGCCTGGTGGCCGCGGCCTACGCGGGCGCAGAAGACCGGGACCGCTGGGTGGAAATGTTGCCGCTTTTGGGCCCATGGCTGGTGCTGGCGTATTCCACCGAGGATGTGGCCGAACGCGCGCACCAGGCCCGCCGCGTGGCCGGTTGGGAGGATGGCCCGGATGTCAGCGGCGTGGCGCGCACGTTCCTGGCGGTGCGCGCGTTTTTGCAAAGTGGGGGGATGTTGCTCAACCTGGTCCTTGCCGGCGTCATGGTTGCCTTGGGCGCGGGGCTGGCCGG
>Ga0154020_10003825_pt1 | contig 18019 bp, 16 predicted proteins | sample Klosneuvirus_201_FD_109709 | JGI IMG/M metagenome (GOLD analysis project Ga0154020, IMG submission 109709) | Active sludge microbial communities from wastewater, Klosterneuburg, Austria - Klosneuvirus_20160825_MG | ecosystem: Engineered > WWTP > Aerobic digester > Activated sludge | place... | reverse complement strand
GTTCACGTCCGGTGACACCGGCAAACTATTCTACTCGGGAGAATTCAGCCTATTGAAAGACAGAGGAAATTTACATATCAAGCGATTAAAAAATAAAGACCGGGAAGCAGTTTCACTGAACGGTTCGGATGAAGAATTCCATTATTATGACCTAAACATCCACGTAAAAACTGACAAATTCAAAGCAGGACAGGCCCTTTCCAAGGATCCGAACACGCAGCAATTGGATGCAGAGAAACTAAGCTTTCCACTCAAGCTCAGGCAATGGGAAGCCGGAGATTATTTTTACCCTTTGGGAATGCGAGGCAGAAAAAAGCTTAGCGACTTCCTCGTTGACAACAAAGTTAACCGATTTGATAAAGAGAATTGCCTTGTACTGTTGTCAGGTAAAGACATTGTTTGTATCTTAGGACATCGAATTGATGATCGGTACAAAATTACGGATCAAACCAAAAGCATTTTTACAATAAAAATTAATGAAAAATAACGAGCAGCAAGATCAACCTTTATTTGAAGAGAAGCAATACCTCGGCTATAACTCGCTAAGCATGCTTCGTCGTTTGTCCTTGGCATTATTCTGCTTCGGTTTGTATTGGTGGAAGATCCACAACAACAGAAATGGAGATCTATTTTTCTGGCTTGGGATAAGCATCATCGTTATTTCTATTGTACTTCTTTTTGTTCTACACATTAAAATCAGAGTCTATAAAAATTATATCGAGCTGGACGGATTGTGGACAACACGCCGGGTGAAAATTGACATAGGAAATATTGTAAAAATCGAGCGCAAGCCTTACAGCAAATACCATTTGAACAATGCAGTTTTCAATTTACAACTTAACGGCTTGATTCGATTTTATACCGGTGGTGATGAAGCAATAGAACTCACCAGCAAAGAAGGCACACATACCAGAATTGGTACTCAAAAACCGCTCGAACTTGAGAAAATACTGAAGGAACTGACCTTAATCGGCCAATAATTCCTTACCTCTTCTTTTCGGCCAATTATTTATGATTTAATTTTTTACTTTTCATTTTTATCCTCCTGCCTAATTCATTTTTCTTCAAGATTTCTTCAACAGAGATCTTTCATCCTCAAATTCCCCCAATCAGATAAATTTTAGTTTGGATACGCTATCCGATGAAATAAATTTATCTTTGCACAGATTTTACCTATAAACCCAAATCACCAAATAGAATCATCATGAAAAAATATGCAATCTGGATTGTTCTTGGAGTACTAGTTCTCTGGGGAATCAGCGCCTACAATGGCCTGGTCAGCTCACGTGAGAGTGTAAACAAATCATGGGCAAACGTCGAGAATCAGTATCAACGTCGTGCGGATCTCATTCCTAATCTGGTTAATGTAGTGAAAGGCGCTGCAGATTTTGAGAAGTCGACACTTGAAGCTGTCATTCAGGCTCGTGCCAGTGCGACAAGCATCAAACTTGACGCGAATGATTTGACACCCGAGAAACTTCAGCAATACCAGGCTGCTCAGGCACAATTGGGTGGAGCACTTAGTCGATTGCTTGCTGTGGCAGAAAATTATCCTCAGTTAAAGGCGATCCAGAATTTCCAGGAATTGCAGGCACAGTTAGAAGGAACTGAAAACAGAATTAACGAAGCGCGTCGTCAGTATAACGAGGCTGCCCAATCCTACAATACCAGTCGACTCAAATTCCCGCGCGTCTTGATTGCCAATATGCTTGGCTTTAAGGATCGTCCATATTTTGAATCAGATAAAGGCAGTGAAAAAGCCCCTGAAGTAAAATTCTAATGAGCGCTGAAGGAACTTTTACTGAAGAAGAAAGACTCCGGATAGAGGAATCTATCGCTCTTGCTGAAAAAAACACCAGCGGGGAGATCAGACTTTTTGTTGAGGATGAATGCGGCGACAATGTTTTGGATCGCGCCGCATTCATTTTCAAGGAACTCAAAATGCATATGACAAAGGACCGAAACGGGGTCCTTTTTTATCTTGCTATCACGTCCAGGCAATTTGCCATTCTTGGAGATTCAGGAATTAACTCCAAAGTAAGCACTGACTTTTGGTATGAAATCAAAATGGCTATGCAAAATCATTTTACAACAGGCGATTTTGTGAAAGGCTTAACAAACGGCGTTTTAATGAGCGGTGAAGCCCTGAGAACACATTTCCCCTACCTGAAAGATGACAAGAACGAATTGTCGAATGAAATAGTCTTTGGGAAAAACGATAGCTCTAAGAGTTCTAAATCCTGAACCTGAGAGAATATAGCATGAAAAAAAATCTCATTTTATTTTTTCTCTTCATCCAAACTGCATTTGGTGCACAGGATTTCCCTGCCAAATCCGGCACACTGGTTACTGATTTTACGAGTACTCTCAACAGTCAGCAAATCTCCAGTCTGGAAAACAAACTTGTTGCTTTTAACGACAGCACATCCACTCAGATTGCCGTAGTGATAATGCAAAGCACCGGATCCTACGAAATATCTGAATATGCTGTGCAGCTCTATAACAAGTGGGGAATTGGACAGAAGAAAAATAACAACGGAGTACTGGTGTTGGTAGCTAAGGAGGATCGAAAAGTTTTCATCAATACCGGATATGGAATTGAAGGTGCACTTCCGGATGCTCTATGTAAACGAATAGTAGAACAAGACATCGTCCCCAATTTCAAGCAAGGACAGTTTTACGAAGGAATAGACCAGGCAGTGAACTCTATTATGGCACTTGTTAGCGGAGAATATACAGCCGATGCATACACGAAAAATGTCAGGAAAGATGAACAACCGCCATGGTTTGTTTTTTTCATTGTCATAATTGTGTTCCTCATTGTGATGATCTCTAAAGTCCGAAGAGTTAAAAACTATGCACGAACGAACCATCTCGCCTTTTGGGCTGCATGGGCTCTGCTCAATGCTGCATCCAACCGTTCCCGAGGTTCGTGGGGAAATTTTTCAGGCGGCGGCGGATTTGGAGGAGGTTTCGGTGGTGGCGGTGGTTTTGGAGGCTTCGGCGGAGGAAGTTCGGGTGGTGGCGGTGCTGGGGGGAGTTGGTGATGAATCAATCTCAGTCCTGCCTATAATGATCCGCTTAAACCCTCTTGGTTTCCGGAGAAATGACAATATTTTCAATCCTCTTTCCTGAGAATTTCACTTATGAAAAGAATCTTCCCTCTCCTGATTTTTACTGTATCCGTATTGATTTTTTCCTGCAAAGAACGCAAACAAAGAAAAGTCCCGGCCATCGGTTTCCTTGATCTGCTTCAGGACGAAACACTCGAGCAGGCACGCAAAGGTTTTTTTGTCGCCCTGAATGATGAAGGATATAACCCTATGCATAAAACGGTCGAAGTCATCTATCGCAATGCACAAAATGACCAGCTGACTTTGCTGCAGGCTTGCGACTATCTTATCAGCGAGCACGTAGATTTAATTGCCACCAACCCTACTCTATCGACCATCACAGCAGTTCAACGTACGCATGACATTCCGGTGTTTATGATGGTATCTCCGAGACCGGATATTGCGGGGCTTACCGACAAAGAAGGATATGCTCCTGCAAATTTATTTGGCGTGTATGAAACGCTGGAATATATCGACACCTCCGTGATGTTGATCAATCAAATTTTTCCACAACTAAAAAAAATTGGCACAATTTACAATCAGAGTGAGCCACAGTCGATGGATGCACTTCAGAGAATTGAAACTGTTTGCAAATCTTTTGGCATTCAAGTAGAAAAATTGCCGGTGAATTCAAGCAATGAAACGCAATTAGTTGTTGGCGCCTTGCTCAATAAAAACATCGAAGCATTTTTTGCCTTACCTGATAACACCGTCTTTTCTTCCATGGAAGTCATTGTCAAATTATGTGACGAAGCAAAAATTCCGGTATTCAGCAGTGAGGAAGGATTAGTAAAAAGAGGAGCCTTGGTTGCTTTTGGAGCCGATATGTATCAATGGGGATATCAATCAGGCAGGCAGGCGGCACAATTTCTTAAAACGAAAAGCCTGAAGAACATTCAACCGGAAATGGTAAAAGTCCGGCGAAGGGTTTACAACAGTCAGGAAGCAGAATTTTTCGGCGTTCAGTTTGATTCTACTTTTGTGAAGCTAAATTAATAGCACGTCTTGTGTCCCGTTAATTTCGTAATTTCGATTTTGATCATTTATGAATTTTTACCTCAGCGCTGTATTACTCGGACTTGGTTTCGCTTCCTTGGCGATGGGAATTTTTATAAGCATGCGGATTTTCAATATCCCCGATATTACCACTGACGGAAGTTTTACTTTAGGGGGAGCGATCACTGCCGTTATGATTTCCGGCGGTTATTCACCCTGGACAAGTTTGCTATTTGTTTTTACAGCGGGGGCCATAGCAGGAATTTCCACCGGACTCATCCACACCAAACTAAAAGTGAATGCACTGCTTGCCGGAATACTTGTAATGACAGCATTATATTCGGTGAACCTCGCCATCATGGGCAGGTCTAACATTCCTTTACTGGACACAAGCTCTGTTTTTGATCTGACAAACTCATTCATGACAAATGCAAATTCACAATTACTCATCTTACTAATTTTTACTTCAATCTTATGGGCTTTGTTGTCATGGCTGCTGAAAACTGATTTCGGTTTAGCCATGAGAGCAACAGGTAACAATGAACAAATGATCCGGTCATTGGGTGTAAATCCGCAGACGTTGAAAATCGCAGGCATTGGCCTTGCAAACGGATTGATAGCAGTCAGCGGTTTTCTTATCACCCAGGTTCAGGGTTTCGCAGATATCAATATGGGAATCGGAATTGTAATACTTGGACTTGGTTCTGTTATGATCGGAGAAATACTCCTCAATCTTTTTAAGGTTCGGTCTATAACCATTCATTTGCTCGGAGTCATTGCCGGCAGCATTATATTTCGATTGATCCTCGCCTTCGCATTAACCATCGGAATTGATGCCTTGTATTTAAAATTAGTCGTTGCAATTTTTGTACTAATAGTGATCAGCATTCCGAATTTAAAACGAAGCAGATGATAGAGATCAAAGACATCAGCTATAGTTTCCAAAAAGGAAATGCGAATGAGACTAAAGCTCTATCAGATATTAATCTGTCAATTAAATCAGGACAATTTGTAATTCTCATTGGATCAAATGGCTCCGGTAAATCTACACTTCTGAACTCTCTGGCCGGGACGATTTTTCCTGATGGTGGTAAAATTATTTTTGATGGTGCCGATGTTACGCAGCTCCCTGAACATAAACGATGCAAATGGATTGCTCGAATATTTCAAAATCCTCTATTGGGAACCGCACCGGATCTTTCAGTATTAGAAAATTTTCGTCTGGCCTCACTACGCACACACTCAAAAGGATTGCATATTGGCACCGGAAATAAATTCAGGGAAGAGGTCGCCAAGCATGTTTCAGCGTTAGGTTTAGATCTGGAGAAAAAACTGGATCAGACCGTTGGTACCTTAAGTGGAGGACAAAGACAGGCTATGACTCTATCCATGGCGGTGATGGATGAAGCTCAGGTATTATTGATGGATGAACCCACAGCTGCTTTGGATCCAAAAACCGCTGAGTTGTTTATGTCGCTTGCCAAGCGTGTAATTGAAGAAAGAAAGTTAACATGTATTTTAATCACCCACCATCTAAAAGATGCCATAAACTATGGTAACAGGCTGATTCAAATGAGTGAAGGAAAGATTATGCGTGATATTCAGGCAGATAAAAAAGAGAAATTAACACAGAATGAGCTTTTCGCATGGTTCAGGGAGTGATTTTTTTCTAAATTCGTGCTTCATAAGCCAAACATTTTGCCGGTGCATTCGTTTTGAATGAGCATTTCCACTAAAACCGGCGCAAAACCTACTGATGAAAAAAATCATCCTTCTTTTTGTATTGCTTTTTAGCATTAATGCGTCGTTTTCGCAAATCCTGAATCCTGCAAAATGGACCTTCAAGGTTGAAGAAAAAGGTACTGACGAAGCCACGCTCATCTTCAAGGTAAAATTGGATGAAGGCTGGCATATTTATTCTCAGAATACACCTGATGGTGGCCCTCTACCAATGGTTGTCAGATTTGATGAGAATAAATGCTATAAGCTCATAGGGAAAGTCGAAGAACCGAAACCTCATATTGAATTTGATTCAACATTTGGTGTAGAGGTTTTTATTTATCACAAGGAGGCCACCTTCAAACAAAAAGTAAAGCTCAAAGGTGGCGTTTGTGAAATAAAAGGAATGATTGAATATCAAGCTTGTCTTGAAGCTTGCATATTCCAGGAACAAGAATTCAGCTTCTCTGTAGGTAAAACAGGAAAAGTAGAAGAGATACCTGCCCTACAGGAAAAGGTACAAACTACCGAGCTGGTCATTCCCGTTGAAAAAGAAAATTCAGACACAGGCTCCCTCGCATCAAGCGAGATCATTCCGGTTGAGGCTGGTGAAAACAAATTAGATTCCGATCCCATCACCAAGCTCGAACCCGGATGCGGTGTAGCTGAAGAAGGAAGCAACGAGATGGATGCAACAATACTCGGCATCTTTATTGCCGGCATGTTGGGGGGATTCCTTGCCTTGCTTACTCCTTGTGTCTTCCCCATGATACCCATGACCGTTAGCTTTTTTACAAAGAGAAGCGGTAACAGAAGAAAAGGAATACGCAATGCTGTAATTTATGCTTTATCAATCATTGGAATATATGTCTCCTTAGGATTACTTGTCACCGTGACATTTGGAAGTGACGCCTTGAATGAACTGGCCAGTAATGTTTATTTTAACATGGCATTTTTTGTCATCTTCGTGATCTTTGCAATCTCCTTCTTCGGCGCCTTTGAAATAACTCTACCCAATTGGCTCATCAATAAAGCCGATGCAGCAAGCGATCGCGGTGGTCTCATCGGGATCTTTTTTATGGCCTTTACTTTGTCGCTCGTTTCATTTTCATGTACAGGGCCTATCATCGGCACCTTGCTGGTGGAGGCAGCACACGGACGAAGTTACCTCGGACCCGTCGCAGGGATGACCGGCTTCTCCGTAGCCCTGGCAATACCCTTTGCACTATTCGCACTGTTCCCCAATTGGCTAAACTCTCTACCGAAATCAGGAGGATGGCTGAATACCGTTAAAGTCTCTTTAGGATTTATAGAATTAGCTCTGGCATTCAAATTTCTTTCCAACGTTGACCTCGCCTACCACTGGGGATTTTTAAAGCGCGAATTATTTGTATCCATTTGGGTAGTTATTTTCGGATCACTTGGTTTTTATCTTCTCGGAAAAATTCGCTTGTCCCACGACAGCGAAACAACGCACATCTCTGTGACCCGAATGGTCTTTGCTTTACTATCGCTCACCTTCACCTTATATTTATTACCGGGTGTCTGGGGTGCTCCTTTAAAACTCATCAGCGGTTTCCCGCCGCCGGATTTTTACAAAGAGTGGAAAACAGGTACCGAAAGTGAGTGCCCACATGACCTTAACTGCTTTCATGATTATGAAGAAGGGATGCGCTACGCTAAAGCCCAGGGCAAGCCTGTCATTCTTGATTTTACCGGATGGAGCTGTGTGAATTGCAGAAAGATGGAAGATAATGTATGGAGCGACCCCAAGGTTCTTAAGAGGTTGTCGGAACAATATGTTCTTATTTCATTGTATGTTGACGATAAAACTCCACTTCCGGAAGCGGAACAAATTGTCTCGCCAACAACGGGAAGAAAAATCAAAAGTACCGGGAATAAATGGAGTGATTTTCAAGCGAGAGTTTATGCAACGAACTCTCAGCCCTATTATGTTTTGTTGGATAACAAAGGCAAACTCCTTGCAGAACCTAAAGGTTATACCCCTGACGTAAAGGCCTATGTGGAATTTCTTGATGAAGGAACCTGTCGTTACAAAAAACGTGCACAGAATTAAGCTGATTTTCAATTCTGCAAAGGCAATTTTCCCTTAAATAGCTGTTGAAATTCTTACATTTGCGACTCACCTGAGTCTATGCAGCGGAAATTTGTAACCAATCTCGCACTGGTTCTTTTATTAAACATGCTCATCAAGCCCTTTTGGATTTTGGGCATTGACAGAGCCGTGCAAAATGCTGTGGGTACTGAACAGTATGGTTTCTACTATGCGATTTTCAATTTTTCCTTCCTCTTAAACATTTTACTTGATTTAGGAATCACCAATTTCAACAATAAAAATATTTCGCAGAATAATCACCTGCTCAGCAAGCATTTTGCCAGTATTGTGATGTTGCGGCTTCTCCTTGCAGCCATCTTTGCGGTTGCAACAATAGTTGGTGGGTTTATCGTAGGGTATACGGCTGACATGATGAAAATGCTCGTAGCTGTTATATTCAATCAGATATTACTCAGCTTCATCATGTACTTAAGATCAAATCTCGCCGGATTGCATCTTTTTAAAACTGACAGCATCGTTTCCGTGCTTGACCGCCTCATCATGATTGTGATTTGCGGATTTCTCTTGCTCACCTATTCCGAAAACGGAACTTTTCAGATTCAATGGTTTGTATATGCACAAACCGCGGCTTATCTACTCACAGCAGCTATCACTTTGGCCATTGTCATCGACAAGGCCAAAGTACGTCGCTTTCATTGGAGATGGCCATTCTTTGTCATGATTTTGAAAAAGAGTTACCCGTATGCAGTGCTTGTGCTACTCATGACTTTTTACAATCGAATTGATGTAGTTATGCTGGAAAGGATGTTACCATTTCGCGTCGGCGCCAATGCTGCAGGAATTTATGCATCTGCCTACCGACTATTGGATGCAGCGAATATGATTGCCTTATTGTTTGCAGGACTGCTTCTCCCCATTTTCTCCAGCATGATAAAACTGAAGCAAAGTGTAGAAGAAATCGTACGACTTTCAGTTTCATTGCTTGTAATTCCGGCTCTGGTAGTAGCAGCCTGTTGTTATTTTTACAGCTATGAATTGATGGACCTTTTATATAAAGGCGATCATATTGAAGAATCTTCTGCCGTCTTTAAAATTTTAATGTCCTGTTTTATTCCCATATCTGCCACCTATATTTTTGGAACCTTATTAACCGCCAATGGAAATTTAAAGCAGTTAAATATTATGGCCAGCACAGGTATGGTAATTAATGTTGTCCTGAATCTCATTCTTATTCCAAAATTTTCGGCCGTTGGTGCTGCGATTTCCAGCATAGTTACCCAGGTTTTTGCAGCCGGCACTCAGATTTTTATGGTACAAAGAGCATTTCAATTCAGAATCAACATTCCATTTATCACAAGAACGATCGCTTTTATTTTCGCTTGTGTAATGGTAAACATGTTTGTTTTTAATCTTGAGATTTTCTGGATGTATCGCTTCGTCCTAGCTGCCGGCATCTGTTTCATTTTGGCATTTTCTTTGCGTCTCATACACATCCGTAATCTTTACCGGATTGTCAAGTACGATGAGGTTTAAGTATAAGCGCTTTTTCTTCTCAAAATCATTTTTTCTAAATCGCAAACCTAAGTAGCCGGATAAATTCATTTTGTCAGCTTGGAAGATCGCCTAAGTTTTCAAGCGTATCATACTGAATATCAAAGCACAATCATAGGTAAACGAGCTTGAATTTATTTTCAGATTCCGATTCGTTTTCTACCTTTGAAGCCCTTTAACCCCATTTTAATCACCGCAGATGTTTCAGAAAGCCAGGGAAACCGCATACCTGGAATCCACAAGTGTATTAGTCTTAGTCCTTCGCTGGTGGAAACCATTGCTGATCGTTACACTGGTAGCAGCTCTGGCATCATTAATTTTTTCAGGCCCGGCTTTTATTACACCAAAATTTCAATCAACGGTAGTATTCTTCCCGGCGGCTACTAACTCTATTAGTAAAGCTATATTAGAATCATCTGGTGCGGAAAATCAGGATATTCTTGCCTTCGGTGCCGAAAAGCAGGCAGAACAAATGCTTCAGATTCTAAAGTCTGATGAAATTCGAAATTTGATTGTGCAGAAATACGACTTGAATAATCATTACGGCATAGATCCGAATAAAGAGTTTCCACAGACAAGGCTCATTGAGGAATTCCGAAATAATGTCACTTTTTCCAGAACAGAATTCATGTCATTAAGAATAGATGTACTTGATCAGGATCCTGTGATGGCAGCCGCAATCGCCAATGACATATATTCTTTGTTGGATACCATGAAGAGCAGGATTCAGCAAGGAAGGGCAAACTCTGCGCTTCTCATTGCAGAACAAACCTACCAGGAGAAACTAAATGTCATCCAACAAAAAGAAGATTCCCTGACCAAGCTGAGAAGGAATGGAGTTATGGATTTCAGCAACCAGAGCACTATCTGGAGTGAGGAATATGCACATGCATTTTCGACCCATACGAATGAAGTTGCTGCCCTGAATGTTCTTAATCGGTATTTAAAAGAATCAGACACAACTGTAATCAATACAAAAGCCAGAATAGAAGGCGCTGATGCAAGAATGAAACAATTGCAGACTCAGCTTGACAGGATGGCCAGTTTTGGAGGCGCAAGCGTTTCCCTCAATGAGGAGCTAACCTTAGACAGAAAAGAACTTTCGATGTTGAAGGAACAGTACAATCGCCTAAAAATTGATGCACAACAAAATCTTTCACACACGTTCATCGTGAATAAGGCTGAACCCTCTGAGAAAAAAGCTTACCCTACCCGTTGGTTGATTGTGCTAATAACGAGCATTGGCTCATTTTTTCTTGCATTTACGGTATTGCTTATCCGATCCAGATTAAAAGAGATTTAAATAAAACAAAATCATACAAATAAGAAATGGAGAATTCGTATTTTGATTCTAAGGAGATTATCAATGCACTTGTCAAATGGAAAAAACATTTGATAATCGTCGGACTTATCAGTCTTGGCGCTTCGATACTTTTTTCTTCACCATGGTTTATCCAACCCAAATACAAATCCTTTGCCCTCATCTACCCGTCGAATCTGATTGCCTATAGTGACGAGAGCGCAACTGAGCAGATGCTTCAGCTTGCCCAATCATCGGACATTAGGAATTGGGTTATCGATAACTTTGATCTCTATAAGCACTACGACATTGATACATTGAAGAATAAATATTTTCTTACTGATGTGATCAGAACGTATAGTGAGAATGTTTCCATTCGGAAAACAGAATTTGAGACAATGGAAATTACTGTTTATGATACAGATCCTTTAATAGCTTCAAGAATGGTTGATTCAATCATCCATTATTTTGACGTAAAAGCCCGCCAGTTGCAAGCTGAAAAGTCTCTCGAGGTAATGGTAATTTCAAAGAACCAGCTTGATGCCAAAAAGCAACAAATGGATTCTATGGAAGCAAGAGTAAAAGAATACAGATTGCAGTATGGCTTACTTGAATACAAGGAACAAACCCGCGAAGCAACAAAAGGATATTTAAAAGCACTCAGATCCGGAAATTCTGCAAGTGTAAAAGCATCTGAAAATTTGCTGACTGCACTTAAAGAAAAAGGCGGCGATTTCAATGCGATGTTTGAAAATTTGTGGAGAGTACGCGGGGATTACAACGACCTCTTGCTGGTCTATGAAAATGCTGAACGGGATGTGTACAAAAAACTAACCTATGCAAACGTAGTAACACGTCCGCAACCATCCGACAAGAAAGCATTCCCTGTACGTTGGCTGATTGTATTAATATCTGTCGGATCATCTTTATTAGTAGCCTTCATGACTCTGTTGATTTTCTATTCGAAAAAGAAAGTCTGATTACAATCCTCAACCGAATCTCTTGCTGGACAGAATTGAACTTCGTTGGTTTTATGCAATTACCTTATCTTTTGTAGGGCTGAGTATTTATTTTCTTACCCGAGAAATGTATTGGGTCGCCGCCGCACCACTTGTTCTTGGCATACTCTATCTTTCTGTTTTCCGCATTGATATTTTACTTTATATAATTGCCTTTTCAACCCCGCTGGCAATTATCCTGAATGACAAATCCACCGGCCCTGCCCTAAGCATTCCTTCCGAACCGCTGTTGTTTGGCATTATGTTGCTATTTATTTTCAAGTTTATTTTTGAAGGAAAATTCGACAAAAAAATACTTTTCCATCCTGTGAGTCTGGCCATACTCTTTCATATTGGATGGACATTTTTCACCAGCCTTACAAGCAGCGATCCGATAGTTTCTTTAAAATATTTCGTGTCACAACTATGGTTTATTTTACCCATGTATTTTCTGTGCACACAGCTTTTCAGGGACAAAAAAAATATCCATCGTTTCATCTGGCTTTATGTTTCGACATTGCTCATTGTAATTATTTACACTATTGTCAGACACGCTCAACACGGATGGACTCAAAAAGCAGCACACTGGGTAATGATCCCATTTTACAATGACCACACCGCATATGCAGCAGTGATCGCTATTTTTATTCCAATCTTTCTTCTCTACTCAACCGAATGGAATACCAATCTCCGCAACAGGAGTCTGTCGATCGTGGTTTTTGTCACTTTGGTGACAGCAATTATTTTATCCTACACACGTGCAGCCTGGCTGAGTCTTGCGGTTGCAGTCGGTGTCTACTTCATCTTTAAGCTTAGAATCCGATTTTATACGGTCGCTGTAATTGGTATAACAGTCCTGACCCTTTTTCTCACCTTCAGAACAGATATCATGATCTATCTTGAAAGAAATGATCAGGACTCAGCCACAGATATCAATAAACATCTGCAATCGATTTTCAATATATCTACGGATGCATCCAACCTTGAACGAATCAACAGGTGGAATTCTGCATTTCGAATGTTTGAGCAAAAGCCATTCCTTGGATGGGGACCCGGCACTTACCAGTTTAATTACGCCCCATTTCAAAAATCGAGTGAGATGACCATCATCTCTACGAATGCAGGTGATATGGGAAATGCACACAGTGAATACATCGGGCCACTGGCCGAGCAAGGTGTACTGGGAATGCTTGCAATGATTCTCATTGTGGTCTCACTGATTTATACAGCGACTGTCTTGTATTCTACTTCACAAAATCAACATCTGAAAGTCCTTACCCTCGCAATTCTGCTTGGGCTTATCACCTACTTCACTCACGGTGTGTTGAATAATTTTCTGGATACAGACAAACTTGCCGTTCCGGTTTGGAGCTTCATCGCAATAATCGTTGCCCTGGATGTGTATCACAGGGATGAAAAGCCTGAAAATAAAAAGCTTAAACACTAAGATGTTAAAGCCGAATTCCGCAGCCCTTAATAACTAGTTAGTATCTGTGAATGAATCCCCGGCAGAGGGCTTCCGGTTATTTCGATTTAAAAAGAAAGCTCAACAGAGTGATGTCGTCGGTAAAATCTCTGTTTTCTTTAAAAGCTCTCAAAGTGGAGACTAATTCCTCCTGAAGAAGTTTGATATCCTTCATGTGTGTACGGGCAGTTAAAAATTCTCTTAGCCGCTGCATTCCGTAATCATCCTCCTTTGAATTTTCCACATCAGTTACGCCATCGGTATAACAATGCAGCTGAGCATTTTCAGGAATAAATACTTTGCCCGAATTAACAAAAGGCAATTGCTCGAACATCCCCAGGCCGGTGCTGCCTTCATTGAGCATGTATACCACTTTTTCGTGAATTAGGAATGGCGGATTGTGACCGGCATTTACATACTGCAGCTCCTTGGTCTTTATGTTATATCGTCCTATGAAGAAAGTAATAAATTTTTCACCCTTCGCACTTGAATAAACCTTAGTGTTAAGCAAACGAATGAGGCTTGACAGTGAAGAAATATGATGAACGTGTGCATGAAGGTTTGCCTGGAAATTCGACATGAGAAGCGCGGCCGGAATACCTTTACCACTCACATCGGCCATACAAAAAACAAACTCCTCATCGTTCAATGGAATAAAATCGTAGTAATCACCGCCAACCTCTTGATGAGGAAGATAGGTAGCATGCAAATCAAAATCATTTGTCGAAGGTAAATCGACAGGAAAAAGAAGTGTCTGCATTTGAGCTGCCAACTCAAGCTCCTTTCTTATCTCCGCTTGTCTTATTTTTTCTTGCGCAATATTGTTGTTTTCAATTGCAACAACAATCAGGTTAGTGATAGTTTGAACAAAAGAAAGCAGTTCATTCTTACTGGGAATAACTGAGTTCTCGAAACCTCCCAGAAGCGCATAGGCGAGAATATGGTCCTTATGGTAAACCGGAAGCATATTGTCGAACGTATTAATCCAGAGATTCTTTTCAGTTTCCAGATTATGCAATTTATTCAATTCCTCAAGAGTTTTTCCTAAATCAAACTCACGCATTCCTTTGTCAGTTCCATAGGAAAGAGCGCAGCTCCATTCATTGACATGTATGAGCAAGGCCAGCTTCTCAACCTTAAGCTGACTGTTGAGCACGTGCTCATAAACATCCAGCATTTGCTTAGTAGAGAAATTATAATTTATTGCCTTCGTGATCTGCAACAGCCAGTGCAGCTGCAGTTTTTTCACATGCAACTCTGCAGAAATAGTTTCCGGAGTACCGGTTATTTGTTTGGGAGCCCCTGCCAAAATATTTTTACTTTTTTAATTTTTCAATAATATCGGGAAGCTGTTTGATAAATGCCAATTCCTTCATCTTATCACGAGCATCTTGTGTAGGTGCTCCGAAGTACGTTTTTCCTCCTTCTAGAGATTTAGGCACACCGGATTTTCCAAGCACTACAGCGCCTTTTCCAATGGTCAAATCTTTTTGAACACCAACCTGGCCCCATAGAATCACATCATCCTCAATGATCACTACACCGGCAATTCCAACCTGACCGGCGAACAAACAGTTCTTACCAATCACGGTGTCATGTCCGATATGAACCATATTATCCATTTTGGTACCCGCTCCGATGATCGTATCCCCTGATACACCCTTATCAATAGTGCAACATGCACCAATTTCAACTTTATCATGAATGATCACCCTTCCACAAGTGATCATTTTATCATACCCTTCAGGACGACGTTTAAAATAAAACGCGTCAGCACCTATTACCGTATTTGCATGGATAATCACATCATCACCGATTTCTGTATGATCATATATGCTCACATTTGAATGTATGAGACAGTTTTTTCCGATCCTGACATGATGTCCAACAAATGCTCCGGGCTGAACAATAGTTCCTTCGCCAATAATGGCATTTGAGCTTATCAACTCCTTGCTGGGTTCAAAAACGCGATGTTTGCGAACAATGGTATTATAGGCAAGAAAGGGATCTTCAGAATACAAAAGCGACTTACCTTCAGGAGCAGCCATTTCTTTGTTAATTATTACAAAGGAAGCTTTGGATTGAAGAGCTTTTGTATAATACTTCGGATGATCGACAAAGGTGATGTCGCCGGTTTCAACTTTATGGATTTCATTTATACCGGAAACCATAGCATTTCCGTTACCCATGACTCTGGATCCAGTCAAGAGAGCCAAAGATTCCAAACTTGTTTCTTTCTGAAATTTCATTCTTTACAAAATTACTGTTTTTGCGTGTTGAGAAACATCGGGAACGCTCATTCTGCCTGCATTTATCAACAAAAAAGAGTCAACAAGTAAAAGAAATAAATATTCAGAAACTAAGGGGTAAAAGTGAGCAAGATGCTTATTTTCGTCTCCACAAACTCTGCTGATGATTATTGCCGTCAATACCCGTATGCTTCAGTTAAATAAGATGGAAGGTATTGGTTATTTTGCCTATGAGAGCTTTAAAAGGATTACAAAGCTGCACCCGGAGCACGAATTTATATTCATTTTCGACCGACCTTTTGATCAGTCATTTATTTTTTCGGATAATATTAAGGCAGTGTGGCTTTCGCCGGCGGCCAGACATCCAATCCTTTGGACAATCTGGTATGAGTGGTCTGTAGCACGATACTTAAAAAGGCTTAAGCCCGACCTGTTCGTTTCCCCTGACGGATACATCCCCCTCCAATCAAAAGTTAAAAGTCTTGCCGTGATACACGATATCAACTTTGAGCACTATCCCGATGATTTGCCATTCTTCAACCGAATCTATTACCGGTATTTTTTTTCAAAGTTTGCACGAAAAGCAAGGCGCATTGCCACGGTGTCAGCATTTTCAAAAAAGGATATATCTGAAACTTATGGAATTTCTGACGGGAAAATAGATGTCGTGTACAATGGCGCCGGAGAAGAATTCAAACCGGTGGACGAACAGAAAAAATCAGAGGTTAGATCCAAATATTGCGAGGGGAAATCCTATTTTATCTTCATAGGATCTTTACACCAACGAAAAAATATCGCAAACTTGTTAAAGGCTTTCGACCTCTTTCAAACAAGAACTAATGCAGGCTTTAAAATTGTTATGGCGGGAACAAAGCGCTGGTGGACAAAAGAAATGGAGGATGCCTATCAATCAATGAAGCATAAACAAGATGTGATATTTACCGGAAGAATCACCGATAAGGAGTTACAGGAATTGACCGCCTCCGCATTTGCATTAACCTACGTTTCCTTCTTTGAAGGCTTCGGAATCCCAATCATTGAAGCATTTCGAAGTGATGTACCGGTAATTACTTCGAATACTACTTCGATGCCTGAAATTGCCGGCGACGCAGCTTGTCTCGTAGATCCATTCTCGACAGAAGATATTGCCAATGCAATGATTGAACTCTACAAGAATGAAAACTTGAGAGTTAATCTGATTGAAAAGGGAAGGAAGAGGAAAGAAGATTTCAGTTGGGATAAAACAGCCGAAGACTTATGGAAGAGCATGATGCTGGCTTGTTCTGAATAATAAACAGTGGTATTCAACAAACCGCTGAGTACTCAAACAGCCAGACCTATAAAATGAAACTAAAGCCCTATTCCCAAAAAATACTAATCGAAGCCGGCTGCGATGAAGCCGGCAGAGGTTGCCTTGCAGGGCCGGTTTTTGCTGCTGCGGTCATCTTGCCGACAAAATTCAAGTTACCGTTGCTTAATGATTCAAAAAAATTATCCGAAGCACAAAGAGAAATTCTCCGACCATTAATCGAACAACAAGCAATGGCATGGGCTGTTGCATTTGTAGATCACAAGGAAATCGATGAAATAAATATTCTGAATGCATCTTTTCTGGCTATGCACCGTGCTTTGGATAAACTCGATTGCAACCCTCAACTATTGCTTATTGACGGAAACCGGTTTAAACAGTATAAGGAAACTCCTCATAAATGCATAATTGAAGGAGATGGAAAATATGCTTCGATTGCTGCTGCTTCTATCCTTGCAAAAACCTACCGCGATGACTACATGTACAAGCTACACCTGAAATATCCGGAATATCAATGGAACCAAAATAAGGGCTATGGCACCATGAAACACCGTCAGGCAATCGTGAATTTTGGCACTAGTCCTATCCACCGTACAAGTTTTAGACTACTTCCAGACTGATTTTAGCACATTGAACAATTAACTGTCTATAATTTTCCAAATGCCCTGCTAAACATACGGAGTTCTTGGTTTTCTTTACGGCTAATTGATATAAATCAAAATTGAAGGATTAGTATTAGTGCACATTAAGCTTTTAAAACTATTGCAATTGAGAATTAGAATAAAAACAAATTCCTTTATGAAATAGAAATTTCAACTACAATTATTATTTCAAATTTATTCCAACGAATTAAGACCATCACCATGCGATCAAGACAATTCCACTCCCAACTGACATCTCTTCTCTTGCTGGCAGTTATTTTCATCACAGGCTGTATAAAATCAGATGATTTCGATTATGACAAAATCGCCGGCACCACATGGGATCCGGAATTTGCAATTCCAATTATAAACTCTTCAATGGGAATGCAAAATTTAACAGGTTTTTCAAACTCAACAACTATCAATGTTGACAGCAATGATTTGGTCCACTTGATTTACACAGCTAATATTTATTCTGTTTACGGGTATCAGTTCATGCCACTACTTGACCAAAATAACAGTCAAAGTATTGTCCTGAGTCCTTCAGACAGCATCACTTTTTATCAGACTGGAACAGTGAGCAGAAACTTTACTCTAATTT
>Ga0154020_10003824_pt1 | contig 18024 bp, 17 predicted proteins | sample Klosneuvirus_201_FD_109709 | JGI IMG/M metagenome (GOLD analysis project Ga0154020, IMG submission 109709) | Active sludge microbial communities from wastewater, Klosterneuburg, Austria - Klosneuvirus_20160825_MG | ecosystem: Engineered > WWTP > Aerobic digester > Activated sludge | place... | reverse complement strand
TTAATGGCCGCGCGTGATGCGGGTGTGAAACGATTCGTAGCCGTTTCCAGTTCTGCCGTTTACGGAAATACTCCTGCGCTTCCCAAAGTTGAGTCGATGACGATGCTCCCGCGCTCGCCTTACGCCGTCAGCAAGCTTGCAACCGAAAAATACTGCCAAGCTTTTCACGCGGTATATGGTCTTGAAACCATTGCGCTGAGATATTTCAATATCTTCGGCCCAAACCAAGATCCGACGTCGCAATACGCCGCCGTGATTCCGCTCTTCATTACGCGCGCAATGGCAGATGAATCTCCCATCGTGCATGGCGATGGATTGCAATCACGCGATTTCACTTTTGTTGACAACGCCGTCAGCGCAAATCTGCTCGCGTGTGAAGCCCCCGCCGATAAAGTCGCGGGCGAGTTCTTCAACGTCGCGTGCGGTGCGCGTTATTCGCTGCTCGACATTTTGGGCGGCATTGGCGACGCCTTACACAAAAAAGTTACTCCCGTTCACGAGCCGACGCGCGCCGGAGACGTGCGTGATTCGCTCGCGGACATTACCAAAATCCAAGACGCAATGGGCTACAAGGTGCTGGTACCCATGCAAGAAGGTCTTCGACGCACCGTTGATTACTTTATTAAGGTGAAATAAATGAGCGTAGGCATGCTCAACCTGCAGGCGCAATTTCGGACACTCCGTGACGAAGTCATGGCCGAAATAACGCAGATATTCGAAACTCAAAGTTTTATTCTTGGCAGTCGCGGCAAAGGATTAGAGGAGAGCATGGCCAAGCTCTGCGACATGAAGTACGGCATCGGCGTTTCTTCCGGAACCGACGCACTCTTGCTATCTGTTATGGCCCTGAAGCCGAAGCCCGGCGATGAAGTGATAACCACTCCGTACACGTTCTTCGCTACCGCAAGTTCTATCGTACGCGGCGGCGCACGACCGGTTTTTGTTGACGTCGATGATCAAACCTTCAACGCACGCGCCGATTTACTCGAAGCCGCAATAACACCGCGCACTCGTGCACTAATGCCTGTGCACCTGTTCGGTCAAATGGTTGATCCGGCCAAGTGGCTCGCCGTTGCCAAGAAGCATAACCTGCTCATTATTGAGGACGCGGCTCAAGCCGTCGGCGCGAAATTCAACGGCACTGTTGCGGGTGGCTTTGGTGACCTGAATTGCTTCTCGTTCTACCCGACTAAGAATCTTGGCGGCGCTGGTGACGGTGGTATGGTGCTCGCTAGTGATGATGCTCTGGCGCACGATGTACGCATCAACCGCGTTCACGGTGGCAAGGATCGTTACTTCCACGATCAAATTGGAATTTGCGGACGTTTGGATGAAATTCAGGCCGCCGTGTTGTTGATCAAGTTCAAATACCTTGATCAATGGAATCATCGCCGTCGCGCAATTGCAGCGCTCTATAATCAAGGTTTGCAGGGCACGCCTGCAATCACGCCGTTTGAAGCTCCCGGCGCGTGGCACACCTATCATCAGTACGTTTTGCGTGTTCCCAAGCGCGACGAATTGATGGAGCACCTGAAAACCAAAGGCATCGGCAACATGATCTATTATCCCGTGCCGCTGCATTTGCAAAAGTGTTTTGATTTTCTCGGTTATAAGGAAGGTAGCTTCCCCGTGTCCGAGAGGTTGGCTAAAGAAACCGTTGCGCTCCCGATGTCGTCAGAATTAATGGATGCTGAGGTTGCGGAAGTTTGCGAAGCCATTCGCGGCTTCTATGGTGGTGGTGGAGCCTGATTCAGTCTGTCTCGATTTCGTTGGAGTAATGGATAAGATATGCCCCGAAGTATAGAACGTAATATATGGCTGCGGATCTTTCACCTGTTGACAGATCTTGCACTGACAGAAGTCTCGTTTGTGTTGGCGTTCGCGCTGCGCACCGAGATTCGAACGTTCTATTTCTTCGGCAGCGCGCAATCCATCCATAGCTACTACGGAGTCGCCGCGCTTATCTTCTTCGCGTGGTGGCTGTTGCTGGACATGCAGCGGGCGCACGAAGATGTTGCCCCCGCTTCGGTTTGGAACGATTTCAAAATCTCGTTACGCACCGCCGTAATCGGTTCGGTGATGCTCTTTGCTGCGACGTTTGTGCTCGCAATCGAGTTGCCCCCACGTTCCACAGTTGCGCTATTTGCGCTGTTGAATACCCTGATGCTGACGGTTAACCGTGTGTTCTTTCGCAGTATTCGTGAGTACATGCAGAGTGGCGGTGGGTTAAACAAACGGATTCTGGTCATCGGTACTGCTGACAAGTCGGCAAGGTTTGTTAAAACTCTTTCCGAGCATCCCGGTTGGCCGATCCATCTAATCGGTTATGTCGATACGGATCGTAAGAACGGGTTGGGTGCTCCGGCCGATTTGCGCTATCTTGGCACGCCGGAAGACCTGACGGATATCCTCCACCAGCATACGATAGATGAAGTCGTCTTCGCTGTGCCGACGCGACAAATTGCCGATTGCACCGACATGCTTGCACTCTGTGAGCAAGAGGGCGTGCGCGCTGTCATTTTGTCCAACTGGTTCTCGAGCCTCGTTGCTCATGTGTCAACCGATATTCAGTACGATCAGCCCGTCCTGATTTACACGTCGATGCGGCACAAAGAGTGGCAGATTCTCGTCAAACGTCTCTTTGATATCGCGTTTTCGGCCTTCTTGCTTGTGCTACTGTTCCCGATGTTAGCTGGAATCGCAATCGCCATCAAGCTGACGGACAACGGCCCAATCTTCTATCGCTGGAAAGTCGTAGGCTTCAACAAAGAGAAGTTCACCGGTTACAAATTCCGCACGATGGTCGTTGACGCCGACCGTTTGAAGGCCAAGCTTGAAGCACAAAACGAGATGAAAGGCGCGGTCTTCAAAATCAAGAACGACCCGCGCATAACTGGCATTGGCCGCATCTTGCGTAAGTTCAGTCTTGACGAGTTGCCGCAACTCTGGAGTGTTCTCAAAGGCGACATGTCTATCGTCGGACCGCGCCCGCCGCTTGAAACCGAGTTACCGCGTTTCGACAGTTGGCACCGCCGCAAACTCTCGGTGAAGCCCGGTCTGACTTGCTTGTGGCAAATTTCCGGACGGAGCAGCATTACCGATTTCGATGAATGGGTCAAACTTGATTTGGCCTACATCGACAATTGGACGCTGTGGCTCGACTTCAAAATTCTGATGAAAACGATTCCCGCAGTCCTGTTGGGCCGCGGAGCACATTAAACGTAGGATTTCTTTTGCGAGTTTTAGTTACCGGCGGCGCCGGTTTTATCGGATCACACACGACTGACGAACTCTTACGTCGCGGTTACGATGTCACGATCCTCGATAGCCTTGAAAAGCCCGTACACATGAAGGGCAAGCCGAGCTATATCCCGGCGAAAGTGAAGTTTATCGAAGGTGACGTGCGCGACCGTGAGAAGATGATTGAAGCGCTCGACGGTGTCGAAGCGGTCTATCACTTTGCCGCTTATCAGGATTATCTTCCCGATTTCTCAAAGTTCTTTTGGGTGAACAGCGTTGGCACGGCCTTGATCTACGAACTGATCGTCGAGAAAAAACTTCCCGTCAAGAAAGTCGTCGTCGCATCCTCCCAAGCCGTGGCAGGTGAAGGCCGCTATGCCGCGAAGGATGGCACACTTTATCATCCCGAACTACGCCCCGTTTCTGCGCTCGATAACGGCCAATGGGAATTTCTCGATCCGCGCACAAACGAGATTCTCAAGTGGCAGCCCACTGCCGAAACGGATGCTAAGCCGTTAAACCAATACGCGCTCTCGAAATACTCGCAAGAGTTAATGACGCTCGCGTTTGGAAAGCGTTACGACATTCCATCCGTAGCGATGCGTTTCTCAATCGTTCAAGGTCCGCGCCAAAGTTTTTACAACAACTATTCTGGCGCATGCCGAATCTTCTCGCTGAGTTATTTCTTTGACCGCGCACCGCTCATCTATGAAGACGGAGAGCAAGTCCGCGATTTTGTGAACATTCACGACGTCGTACAAGCAAACCTAAAAGTCTTGGAAGACGACCGCGCGAACTACGAGATGTTTAATGTCGGCGGAGGACGCGCTTACACCGTCAAAGAATTCTGTTCTATTGTCGCCAAGGTGTTCGGCAAAGACGGTCTCGAACCACGCATTCCCGGTCTCTACAGATTCGGTGATACGCGCCACATCATTTCCGACGTCTCTAAACTGAAGGCGCTGGGCTGGAATCCGACGCGCACCGCCGAAGATTCAGTCAAAGAGTACCGCGAATACCTTGAAGCACAAACCGACATTGATGACATTATGGATTTTGCTGAACAGCGTATGCAAAATCTCAACGTAGTCAGACCAGCCAAGGGAGCACAAGCCTGATGCGCGTTCTCGTTACAGGCGGAGCAGGATTCATTGCTTCGCACGTCTCCGAAGGATTTCTTGCAGCCGGGCACGAGGTTGCCGTGCTGGACAATTTGAGCACAGGCTATCGCCATAACGTCCCCAAGGACGCGACATTTTTCGAAGTCGATATTCGTGATGCCGCCGCCGTTGACAAAGTCATCAGCGCGTTTCGCCCCGACGTTATAGATCACCACGCCGCGCAAATGGACGTGCGCAAGTCGCTGCTTGACCCCGTATTTGACGCCGAGTGCAACATCGTTGGTTCGATAAACGTCATCACATCCGCGATGAAACACAACGTCAAGAAGATTGTGTACATTTCGACGGGTGGCGCAGTGTACGGTGAACCGAAATATTTGCCGGTCAACGAGCAGCATTCGGTGAATCCCGAGTGTGCCTACGGTATCTCCAAGCACACCGTTGAGCACTATTTAGAGCTATATCGCATCCTTTCCGATCTGCGTTACACGGTTTTGCGCTATCCGAATGTATTCGGTCCGCGTCAGCAGCCGCACAGTGAAGCCGGAGTGATTGCAATCTTTGCCGGAGTATTTCTCGAAGGCAAGGTTCCCACAATTTTTGGCGACGGCGAGCAGTTGCGCGACTATGTATACGTTTCTGATTGCGTCCGTGCGAATCTCCTTGCCGCAGAGACAGGCGACGGTGAAATCCTGAACATCGGCTCTGGCTTTGGCACATCCGTAAACACGCTCTTCAAAGAACTTGCGGAACTTGCTGATTTCAAAGGCGAACCGATCTATGCGCCGCGCCGGACGGGTGAAATTCAAGCTGTATATTTGGATTCGACACGCGCAGCGAATATCCTGATGTGGAAGCCCGAAGTGAAACTCGCCGATGGTTTGCGCAAGACGTGGGATTGGTGCGTTGCTACGAAAGAAAAGGATTTCGCGGTCGCGTGAAAGCAATCGTTCTCGCGGCAGGTATCGGCAGCAGACTCGGTGAATTAACTAAGAACGCGCCCAAGTGTCTCCTGCCGGTTGCAGGGCGACCGTTGTTGGACTATTGGTGTGAAACTCTCGCAAATGCAGGTGTGACCGATGTGTACATCAACACACATCACCATGCCGAGCAAGTGCGCGCATTCATCGCAACGAAACCGCACGGATTGAACTTCGTTGAAGGTTACGAGCCAACCTTACTCGGCAGTGCCGGTACTTTGCGCGCGGCCTATGAGTTCTTGAGCGGCGAGGAGAGCTTCTTCATTATCTATGCTGACAACTATGTCGAGCTGGATTTGAATAGGCTTAAGAGCTTTCACAAATCCAGCGGATTTCCGCCGCTTGTGTTGGTGGCTTACCCAACTAACGAGCCAACGCGCTGCGGTATTTTGGAGATGGAGGAGCAAGGACGTGTCATCAGCTTTGAAGAGAAGCCGGCGCATCCCAAAACTAATTTTGCAAATTCTGGCATTCACGTCGCGACACCGCAATTGTATGATTGGGTTCCGATGACACAGCCATCTGATATCGGTTTTCACGTCTTGCCAAAACTCGTCGGCAAAATGTATGGCTATGTAACCGACGAGTACATTCAAGACATTGGCACTCCCGAAGCGTACGCGGCTGTCCGCGCCCGCAGAGAACGCAACTCTTAAGCATGGTAATTACTCAAACTCCACTTCGACTGAGCTTTGCAGGCGGCGGCAGCGATCTCGCTGACTACTATTTGCATGGCGCAGGTCAGGTGATCTCCACGGCGATTGACAAGTACATTTTTGTAATTATCAAAGAGCGCTTTGATGACAAAATCGTCTTAAACTATTCGCGCAACGAGACCGTCGATGACGCGAGCGAAATCAAGCATGAGCTGATCAAGTCCTGCATGGAGTTGACTGGACTCGGCAATGGCGTTGAAATTTCTACTCTTGCTGACATCCCCTCCGAAGGTAGCGGTTTAGGATCATCATCATCGTTGGTCGTCGGACTCTTGAATGCGATGTACTCATATTTGGGCCGTCAGGTCACAGCCGAACAGCTTGCACGTGAAGCATGTGAAATAGAAATTAATCGCTGCGGTCGCCCAATTGGCAAACAGGATCAGTACATTGCAGCGTTCGGAGGCTTGCGTAGATTCACGTTTAATCCCGATGATACAGTCACCGAAGCACAAGTGGATTTGCCTGCTCAAGCCCTGCGCCACTTTGGGAATCACCTAATGCTCTTCTTTACGAATCGCACGCGCAAGTCCGCAGAGATTCTAAAAGAGCAAAAATCACAGACCGCCTCAAAGCGCGAAATTCTCGAAGCAATGATGCCGCTTGTGGACAAGATCGAAGCCGCGCTGTCTATCATGGACTTCGAGCAAGTTGGCAGACTGCTGCACGCTGGCTGGGAGTTGAAGAAAAAGATGGCCGCCAAAATCTCCGACGATGGCATTGACGATATGTACAACCGCGCCATCAAAGCCGGTGCGCTCGGAGGTAAAATCGCGGGAGCGGGCGGCGGTGGATTCTTGTTGCTGTATGTCCCCATGTCGTACCAGGAAACTGTTCGCAACGCGCTGGGTGAGTTGTTTGAATTGCCGTTTATGCCGGAGCGTGACGGCAGTAAAATCATTTTCAATATCAAGAGATATCCGTTCAAATGAGCCTCGATAAAGTCTCGCATATTCGTTCGTATTTTGATCGTTTGAAAGCCGTTTTGGACAGCGTGAATGTCGCAGACGTCGAAAAACTGATCAGCATCATCGAAGACGCATATTCGCGTGACGCCGCGATCTTTGTGTGCGGCAACGGTGGATCGTGGAGTACCGCGTCACATTGGGTTTGCGATTTTTCCAAAGGCGCATCAGTTCCCGGCAAGCGCCGTGTGCGCATGTTTGCGCCCGGTGACAATGTGCCGATGCTCACGGCATATGGAAATGATGTCGGCTATGACGCGATTTTCGCAGAGCCGCTTCGTGCATACGCTCGTCCGGACGATGTTGTTGTGCTGATAACTGCTTCGGGCAATTCGCCGAACATTCTCGAAGCGGCCAAGGTCGCCAGAGAATTAAAAACAACCGTTGTCGGCCTAATCGGTTTCGGCGGCGGCAAGCTCGCGTCAATGACCGATCACAGCATCATCGTCGAATCTCGGGAGTACGGTCCCGTCGAAGATTTACATCTCGTGCTGAATCATATTATCAGCACTTACATGAAAGAGTACATCGCAAAGTAGCGGCGTTCTCTTATACTCGCCTCACAAACTTACTCCAACTCATGAAAGTTACAGTTATTGGGACCGGCTATGTCGGTCTTGTCACCGGTACTTGCTTGGCTGAGTCCGGCAATACCGTCGCGTGCGTCGATACAGATCCGCGCAAAATTGAAATGCTCAAAAAAGGCATCGTGCCTATTTATGAACCGGGTCTGAAAGAAGTCATGGATCGCAACGTCGCACAAGGACGCCTGACTTTCACGACTGACCTTTATTCCGTCATGGATGATTCTGAAGTTCTGATGATTGCGGTCGGCACTCCTCCGGGTGAAGACGGTTCTGCCGATTTGCAGTACGTGCTCGCCGTAGCTGAATCCATCGGTAGGTGCCTGAAGAGCTACAAAGTCATCGTTAATAAGTCTACAGTTCCTGTCGGCTCTGGCGACCGAGTTCGCGAAGCGATTAAGAAACACACGGATGTTGAATTTGACGTCGTATCAAATCCCGAGTTCTTGAAAGAGGGTGATGCCGTCAACGACTTTATGAAGCCCGACCGCATCGTCATTGGTGTTTCCAGCACGCGCGCCGAAGAACTCATGAAGCGTCTTTACGCGCCGTTCCATCGCACCGGCCACCGTGTCGTGACAATGGATGTGCGCTCGGCGGAAATGACGAAGTACGCCGCCAACGCGATGCTCGCCACCAAGATCACGTTCATGAACGAAATCGCCAATCTCTGTGAAGAGTGCGGCGCGGATATCAATCATGTTCGTTTCGGCATCGGCAGTGATAAGCGCATCGGGCCGCACTTCCTGTTTGCAGGAATCGGCTATGGCGGCTCATGCTTCCCGAAAGACGTTTCTGCTTTGATTCGCATCGCGCATCAGTACAACATGAATCTCAAGATTCTCGATGCGGTTGACGAAGTCAATCACAAACAGCGCACGCGCTTAGTAGAGAAGGTCGTCAAGCGTTTCGGTGAAGATCTCACCGGCCTGAAATTCGGTATTTGGGGCCTGTCATTTAAGCCGCGCACTGACGACATGCGCGAGGCTCCATCAATCTACGTCATCGAAATGCTGAAAGAGCGCGGCGCGGAATTGCATGTCTATGACCCGCAAGCGATGGAAAACGCGCGCCCCATTTTCGGGGATAAGGCGCACTTCCACGAAGACTACTATTCCTTGCTCAAAGACGCCGACGCTCTGTTGATCTGTACCGAGTGGCAGGAATTCCGTGAACCGGACTTCGTGCGCATCAAATCCTTGTTGAAGCGTCCGATTATCTTCGACGGTCGCAATCTGTTCGAGCCTCCGCACATGCGCGAAATTGGTTTCGAGTATTTCGGCATTGGCCGCAACTAAATTTCACTTCCTCGCAATTGCTCTTGCGCTAATTCTCGTGAGTTGCGCAAGAATGGCCGCGCCGCCAGGCGGGCCTGAAGATAAAACTGCGCCGGAGATTGTCACATCGTCTCCGGCGCAAGGTTCTGTTTTTGTCCCGCTCGATTCCGATGTCACGCTCGAATTTTCCGAACCTGTAAATCGCCCCACTGTCGAAGCTGCACTGTATCTGTCGCCCGAGCCGGGGCGCCGCTTGCGCTATCGCTGGTCAGGTCGTCGTCTAACGCTCGACTATCTCGATCCGCTTCCAGAAAATCGCACGATCGTAATCACAGTGGGTGCACAAGCGAAAGACCTGTTAGCGAACACGCTGGAAAATAGCTACACACTCGCTTTCAGCACCGGAGATCACATCGACAAAGGTGAGATCGCCGGTGTTGTCGCATTGCCGGAAGGTGAGAGATCGATTTCAATTGTTGCCTATCTGCTTGGCGATTCAATGCCCGATCCCATGCGTGATGTCCCCGACTACCGCATGCAAACGGCAGACGACGGTACGTTTGATTTGAGCTATCTTGCAGTCGGCGATTATCGCCTGTTCGCTCTCACTGACAAAAATTTTGATGGCTTGTGGTCGCCGGCAAGTGAGTGGTTTGGCACCGCTACACAAGACGTCAAGGTCGAAGAAGGCAGCAAACCGTTCGTCAGCTTTATCCCGACTCTACAAGACACAACTCCGCTGAACATCATTCGAGCACGACAGATTGACAACTTCACGGCGAACATTCGGTTCAGCCGTAACGTGCAGCCCGATCGTATTGACATTATTTCTGATGGCACCGAGCAATTCGCACTGTATCATCGAGAAGACACTACCTCTGCCGCAAGCTGGTTTATCTATCTTGATGATTCGCTGAGCGGCGACAGCGCCACGATTCGTGCAATGTTCCAAGATGATTCGCTTAGTGCGCGCTTTGCCGTGAATCATCGGCCCGACACGACCGCTCCCGCTATGTCAGGCTCTTGGCCCGCCAATCGCAGCGCGACAACCGAAGTGCCGCACGAAATCATTGTCATTTTCGGTGAGCCAATCGTATTCGGAGAGCAAACGGATAGCATAAAAGTCACAGTGAAACACGACACAACTGAAGTCGAAATCACTACGGAGCAATCCGACCCCGCTGCACTAACGATAACGCCGCTTGAACCGTTCTCAGTGGATGAAAAGTACTCGCTCTACGTCCCTAAAGATTTGATTTTGGATCGCAGCAACAACATATCGCGCGATTCTTTAATGAAGATAATCTGGTACACCTACCCTGAAGATTCGCTCGGCACAATTGAAGGCCGCGTGACTGCCAACGAACTCGGCCCGTGGCTGGTTGAACTCTATGCGGTCAAAGCTAAACTTCCAGAGCAGACTATTTTCACCAACGCAACTTTCAAGTTTGAAGGATACCCCACCGGGGACTATCGCCTGCGTGTCATTCGCGATGCTAACAAGAATGAGCGTTTCGACGCGGGCAGCATTCTACCGTTCGAGTTTTCCGAACCGTTTCAGTGGCATCCTGACACAATCTCAGTTCGTCCGCGCTGGACGGCAGATGTTGAAGTCCTCTGGACGAACGTAACGCAAAAATAACATGCTTCATGCTGTAATTATGGCCGGTGGTGTTGGCGCGCGTTTTTGGCCGCTGTCCCGCCGCAATAAACCGAAACAACTGCTCGACTTGACCGGCGAAGGCACGATGCTCGAACGCACGATCACGCGCCTCGAAGGTTTGGTCGACAGCGATCATATTTGGATCGTCACGAATGCCGAGCAAGCCGCGCTGATCAAAGAGCTGATTCCGTCGTTCAACGAACAGCGCTTTATTATCGAGCCGCTCGGTCGCAACACTGCGCCCGCAATTGGCCTTGCCGCTGTGCATTTGCACCACCACGATCCCGAAGCCGTGATGATCGTGCTTCCCGCCGACCATCGCATTACCAATATCGAGCAGTTCCACTACTGCTTGCATTCTGCAGTCGAAGTCGTGCACGATTCCGAGTTGATGGCCACGATTGGCATCGAGCCAACTCGCCCTGAAACCGGATATGGTTACATTCAGATGGATACGACCGGCATTCGCGTGCGCGAGAATGTCTATCCGGTCAAAACTTTCGCGGAAAAACCCAACCTCGCTACGGCTCGCCTGTTTCTCGAGAGCGGAGAATTCGTTTGGAATAGCGGCATGTTCGTTTGGCGCGCAGACACGATTCTAAATCAAATCCGCGAGCACCTGCCGCTCTGGGGTGTTGCGTTTGAGGAAATTGAAAAATCTATCGGCACTGTGAAGGAAAAGGAAACCACACGCAAAGTGTTTGAAGCGGGTAAAGGCATTTCAATCGACTATGGCGTGATGGAGAAAGCTCCCAAAGTCGCGGTCGTGCGCGGCACGTTCGATTGGAATGATGTCGGCAGTTGGGATGAAGTCTGGCGCTTGATGCCCCACGACGAGAACGGCAATGCCACGCGCGGCATCGTTGCCCTCGCAAATACTCAGAACACGCTTGTATTAGGCAACAAGAAATTGATTGCCGCAGTCGGCGTCAGCAATTTGATTATCGTTGAGACCGAGGATGCCATTATGATTTGCCCGCTCGATCGTTCACAGGAAGTGAAAGATCTTGTTGACAAATTGAAAGCGAATGGGCAGGAGGGAGTGCTCTAATGAAGGCCGCCAAACTCGTACAACTGCTCAGCGAAGCGCTGGAAAAGCAGGGCTACAAATTCCGCAACGAGAAAGGCAACTTTCGCGGCGGAAGCTGTATCTTTGAAGCTGAAAAGCTCGTCATTATGAATAAGCGGTTCGGAGACGAAGAACGTGCGGAAATTTTGGGTCGTGCGCTCTCAAGAATGGATATCGATTCGCTCTATCTTTTGCCCGAAGTTCGCGAATATATCGAGCAGTTTGCCAACCGTCTGTCCGTCACAGTTGATCTGACGGCCAAGAGCGAGGAGCCTGCCGCGAAGTGACCGCGCCCGACCTCACGCAGCAAATGTTCGAAGGTTCGCGCACAGCTCTCGCGCGAATTCTCACCAAGGTTGAAAACTCTTCTCAAGGCGCGGACGAAGTCCTACGCTCGCTCGGCAACCGTGTCGGCAAGGCCGTTCGCATCGGCTTCACAGGCCCGCCCGGAGCAGGGAAGAGTTCGCTCGTCACGGCCTACACAAAACTACTTCGCAAGCAAGACAAGCAAGTCGCGATTCTCGCCGTGGATCCCACGTCGCCGTTTTCCGGTGGCGCGTTACTCGGCGACCGCGTACGCATGAACGCGATCGGACTCGACCCCGGCGTATTCGTGCGCTCGCTTGCCACACGTGGTGACTTGGGCGGTCTGAGCCAAGCCGCAGGCGACATGGCCGATGTGCTCGATGCCGCAGGCTTTGACTACATCTTATTTGAAACCGTCGGTGTCGGCCAATCAGAACTTGAAGTCGTTCAATATGCCGACTCCGTTGTGGTTGTCTTGGTCCCCGAATCGGGCGATGCCATCCAAGGCATGAAAGCGGGCTTGATGGAAGCCGCCGATGTTTTCTGTGTCAACAAAGCAGACCGCGAAGGCGCCGACCGTTTCACCGGTGATCTGCAAGGTGCGATGATGCTCAAAATGTGGGATGACTGGAAACCGCCTGTTGTACTAACCGTTGCCACTCGCGAGACCGGCGTCCCCGAATTAGCCGAGCAAATCGAAGCTCATCTTGCTCATTTGCGCACCTCCGGCGAATTCGAAAAGCGCCGCCATGCTCACGCTCGCAGACGTATTCAACGGATGCTTGAGAAGAGGTTGGTGGCCGAGTTCTGGACTGAAGAGAAAGCGAGAGTGATGGACGAGGCGTTGGCGAGAGGGGAGAGTCCGTACGGGGTGTTGGGGAAGTTGGTGAAATGATCCATTATTTGTTTGCTAAACAAGAGATTTCTTTTGGGAACCCAAATGAGTAAGACTCAGCCGCTTGTTGAGGTATTCGGATTCTCGGTTGACGATAAATCAAAAGATGCCAAGAGATCAATCTCGAATAGGCTCTGTCCGTTTAATAATATCCAGCCACACTGTACAAAAGATAAGATTGCAGAGCCATTAGGTGTGTGCAGTTTGTTCCACAATGGCGACCCAGTAGTAATATGCCCTATTAGGTTTACGCAGGAATGGTTGATCATCTCCGAAGCTTCAAGGTTCTTCTTTGGGAGTTCAGCAAATACAACCAGCTTCCGCGAAGTTCCGTTGCGAGAGGCTAGTGGAAAGAGTGCTGGAAACATTGACTATGTTGTCGTCAAGTATGATGAGTTCGGGAATATTGAGGACTATGGTGCACTTGAGGTTCAGGCCGTTTACATTTCCGGCAATATTCGGAGTCCATTTGAATCATTCGTCAAAGACAGAGCGCGTTTCTCGAAAACTGACTGGACGAAGTCGCTGAAATATCCTAAACCTGATTTCTTGTCTTCTTCCAGAAAGCGGCTTGCGCCGCAGCTACTTTTCAAAGGCCGAATTCTCGAAGCGTGGAACAGGAAGACTGCTGTTGCAATTGATGAGGCATTCTATCGTACACTTCCTAAAATGAAGAAAGTTGCGATGAAGGACGCGAACTTGCTCTGGATGGTATTTGATTTGGTTAAAGACACGAATACTGGACAATTCAAGCTTACACTTTCAAAGCTTCATCCCACGAGATTTGATGAGGCCATGGAACGCATAACGATTCCTGAAATTGGGGCTGAAGAACCATTCGTGAAAGAACTATCGAAACGGCTAAAGAAGACTGGGATTATTGCGAAGACGTCAATTAAGTTGTCGAGGAAGAAAAAGGTCAAATAGTGCAACAGACGCTATTCAAAATAGACGTTCAGCCGCAACCCGTAAACGTTGCTTCTGTACCGCAACGTAGCCCTTTTCGCTATCCGGGGGGTAAGACATGGCTTACACCGTGGATTCGTAGATGGCTGGGTAACAAAACTCGGCAGCCGGAGACATTTATTGATGCATTTGCTGGTGGCGGAAGCGTAAGCCTAACTGTTGCCTGTGAGAATCTTTGTCGGCGCGTAATTATGGTTGAATTGGACGAAGATGTTGCGTCTGTCTGGAGAGTAGTTCTTAGCCCAAACGCCGATTCCCTGGCCCAGCGCATTGTCGATTTTGAATTGAATACTGGGTCAGCAACTAAGGTCATCGAAGACAAACCACGAACAGACTTAGACAGAGCATTCCAGACAATAGTCCGTAACCGAGTCTATCATGGTGGGATTTTAGCATCTGGCAGTGGATTCCTGAAGCACGGCGAAAACGGAAAGGGAATCTTGTCAAGGTGGTATCCTGAAACCCTTGCACGACGAATACGAGAAATTTCGTCTGTTAGGCATAAGATCTTGTTCATCCAAGGTGATGCCTTTGAAATTGTTCAGGCTTACTCAGCACGAAGTACCGCTGTGACATTTCTTGACCCTCCCTATACGGTCGGCGGCAAGAAAGCAGGCACGCGGCTTTACAAGTTCTTTCAGGTAGATCACAGAAGGCTATTTGAAATTGCATCGACGATCCAAGGTGAGTTCCTCATGACCTATGATGTTTCGGATGAAGTCGCAGAGCTTGCTTTAGTACACGGACTCGATATTGAAAAAGTCCCGATGACAAACACCCATCACTCCCGAATGGAAGAGCTTCTAATCGGTCGTGATTTGGCTTGGGCCAGATAAAAAAGGCGACCCAAAGGCCGCCTTCTATTTCGGTCTTTTGGTCGTTAAGTTCTTTCCCACGCCCTTACCTTAGTCGGCTTAAACGGCTCCTGAGTGAACAACATACCGCAAGCGGCTTCGTCTTCGATGCCGCGGCTTTGGCGGAGAGTGGAGCGGATTCCGGCTTCAGTCAGCCAGCCCATGAAACGGTCTATGGCCTCATCGCTCGAAGGTTTAAGCCCTGAGCCTGTAGGATGAAGTCGAATCAAATTCATCTTGGCCGGAATGTTCTTTAACCAGTTCGCGAGATTGTCAACGTCTTCTTCGCGGTCGTTGAAATCCTCGATCATGATGTATTCAAAGGTCACCGGATCCTTTGTAACATGAGCAAATCGGCGCAGCGTTTTGAACAGCATTTCGAGCGGATAGGCCTTGTTCACCGGCATCAATTCAGCTCGCCGCTCGTCGGTCGTGGCATGCAATGAGATGGCAAGTTTAGCAGGCGGATCGTCCTTCATCCAGCGCTCGATTCCGGGCACAAGCCCCACAGTCGAAACGGTGATGCGGCGGGCGGAAAGTCCAATCCCCTGAGGATCTGCGAGCAACCTTACAGCCGCGACCACATTCTCATAGTTATGCAGCGGCTCACCCATTCCCATGAACACGACGTTTGTCAATTGGGTTTGGCAATGGCCTTCAACTTCGAGAACTTGCAAGACAATCTCTCCGGCAGTCAAACTGCGGAAGAGTCCCATCTTCGCCGTAGCACAAAAGTGACAGCCAAGCGCACAGCCGACCTGACTGGAAATACAGACTGTTTCTCCCGGTGAATCGGGAAGATAGACCGATTCAACTCGCAGTCCATCGGATAGCTCAAACAGAAACTTCTGCGAACCGTCGCGAGTCTCTTTGGCTGGGCGGCTCAGACCAAGTGTTCCAATCTTCGAGACTTCAGCAAGCTTAAGCCTCCACGCGGCGGGAAGATCAGACATCTCCTCAAAGTCCGCCGCCCGCTTCTGGTACAGCCAAGTATAGAGCTGACGCCCGCGAAATGCAGGTTCACCAAGCTCTTGCGCGAAACTTTCAAGTTCCTCGCGCGTTAACCCTATAAGTATTTTCTTTTTCAATAACGTGTAACTTCGTTCGTGGTCTCCCAATCTACGAAAGGGAAACCCCGTTCGCAAGCCCAACCCGAAGGATTCGCGTATGGCGTCCGATCTCGACGCACTGAAACAACTCAAAGATTCCCGCGATGTCATGCTCAAAGAAGTCGGCAAAGTCATTGTCGGCCAAGAGCAGATTATTGAACAGTTGATGATGACGCTTTTGGCGCGCGGCCATTGTTTGCTGGTCGGTGTCCCCGGCTTGGCCAAGACCTTGTTGATCTCGACTATGGCTCGCATGCTCGATCTCAAGTTCAGCCGTATTCAGTTCACACCTGACTTGATGCCGTCGGACATCACCGGAACGGAAATCGCGGAAGAAGATCGCTCGACCGGTCGCCGCAGTTTCAAGTTTATCAAGGGACCCGTGTTCGCGAACATCGTCTTGGCTGACGAAATCAACCGCACGCCGCCCAAGACCCAAGCGGCACTTTTGCAAGCCATGCAGGAGCATGAGGTCACTGCGGCAGGGGAGACCTACAAGCTGGAAGAGCCGTTCTTCGTGCTCGCAACGCAGAATCCGATTGAGCAGGAAGGCACTTATCCACTTCCGGAAGCCCAGCTCGACCGCTTCATGTTCAACCTCTGGGTGGACTATCCAAGCTTGAAAGAGGAAGAGCAGATTGTCAAGAACACGACTTCGGCGGCGACGCATTCCGTGACCAAAGTTTTGAATGCGTCACAGATTGCCAATCTTCAAGACCTCGTCCGCCGTGTTCCGGTTTCGGATAACGTGGTGGAATATGCGGTCAAGTTGGTTCGCAAGACCCGTCCGAATTCAGATGAGGCTCCGAAGTTCATCAAGGATTACGTAAGCTGGGGCTGTGGCCCGCGTGCTTCTCAATACTTGATTCTGGGTGCCAAGACCCGCGCCGCCCTGCAAGGCCGCCCCACGCCGGAAATTGATGACGTCCGCGCCGTTGCCCTTCCGGTCCTGCGTCACCGTTTGGTCCCCAACTTCACCGCCGAAGCCGATGGCATGAAGGCAGAACATTTGGTTGCGAAGCTCTTGAGCGAGAAGTAGCTCAATTGGCTGAACAGTTAAAATATCTTGACCCGGCATTTGTCTCGCGGCTGAAGAACATGCAGTTGCGGGCTCGTATGGTTGTCGAAGGGTTTATGGTTGGGTTGCATAAGTCGCCCTATCATGGCTTCTCCGTCGAGTTTGCCGAGCACCGTCCTTATATGGATGGAGATCCGCTCCGCAATCTCGATTGGAAGGTCTATGCAAAGACCGACCGTATGTATGTCAAGCAGTACGAAGAGGAGACAAATCTCAAGTCGTACATTTTGCTCGACGTGTCGAACTCGATGAACTACGGCTCCGGCTCGATTACGAAGTTTCAGTATGCTTCGTACCTTGCGGCGGCGCTTTCGTTTTTGATGATTCAACAGCGCGATGCCGTTGGGTTGGCGGCCTATGATACAGAGCTAAGAACGTATTTGCCACCGCGGTCGGTGCATTCGTATTTGAATGTGATATTGTCTCAGCTTGAAAAGACTCAACCCTCGGCGCAGACAGATATCGGAAAGAATTTGCATCGTGTGGCGGAGCGGATTTCGCGGCGCGGCTTGATTATTGTTCTCTCTGATTTGATGGATGAGCCTGAGCAGATTCTTTCAGGTTTGCGGCACTTCAGACACAACGGTCACGAAGTTTTGGTCTTGCAGATTCTTGATCCGCGAGAAGTGGATTTTGCTTTTTCGGGTGACGTGAAGTTCAAGGATTTGGAGACGGGAGTCGAACTGCCCACACAGCCGTGGCACATTCGGAAAGACTATCAGAAGCTGATGGGAGATTTTGTCGAGCGGATTCGGAGGGGATGTCAGGAAGACAAGATTGATCACACGCTCTTGAAAACAGATACGTCGTATGATCAGGCACTCATCTCTTATCTAACTAAGCGCAAGGCGCTCAGGTGAAATAAGAAATTAGAAATGAGAGATAAGAAAGTTCGGACGCGGCGGCTTGAAAGAGAGTCGCCGCGTTTTTATTGATTGGAGGGCAGAGCACCCCCCTGACCCCCGCTAAAGCGTGGGGGAATAATAAATCGGTGTCAATATGATCTTGTGGGTACGGTGCCGTCTGTATCAGCGAATCAGTTCGCCCCCGTTATGAGAGGTACTTTGATGTGCCAGCACGGCAAGTTGGATGCTGATTCTCCTCTGGCTTTGTTGATGCTCTTCACTAGTAAAAGAGGACCCGTCCGGCTTTTGGTCGATTAGCTGGGTACAATATACAATGATTTGAACGGATGGTCAAG
>Ga0154020_10003822_pt1 | contig 18027 bp, 19 predicted proteins | sample Klosneuvirus_201_FD_109709 | JGI IMG/M metagenome (GOLD analysis project Ga0154020, IMG submission 109709) | Active sludge microbial communities from wastewater, Klosterneuburg, Austria - Klosneuvirus_20160825_MG | ecosystem: Engineered > WWTP > Aerobic digester > Activated sludge | place... | reverse complement strand
CTTGACGAGTTCGTATTGCGGATCCTGAGTCCGTTGCTGCGGGCTATTGATCAGAATCTGTTTCGTCGCCTGCCGCATGATGTTATCCCAGTTGGCACCCGCATCGGTCACCGCGCCATGCACAATCGCCAAAAACCGGCTGGGAAAAGCCCCGCCCGTGGCGTCTTGCCCAAACGAGTACTGGCCGACCTGCGAACCCGAAGCATAGATGCGGCCCGAAAACTCGACAAACAGTTTTTTCCAGGCAGCCTCTTGCTCGGGGCGCATCGCGCGCGTGTTGACCGAACGCGACGGTGTGTCGATGAAGCTATTGCACGAATCAGATATCGCGAGCAGCATGCGCGGATTTTTCTGGTTCAGCGTATCGATCACCACCTGAAAATCGACACCTTTGATACCGGCGTCAGGAATATGCAGCAGCGGCCAGCGGGTTTTGACATCCTTCGTTCTGAAACCGTGGCCAGAGTAATAGAAGATCACAGCGTCGTCGCTTTCGACCTTCAGTTTTTTCACGGCATCCATGATCGCGCGCGATTTTAAGGCGCCGCCTTTGATCGTTTTGAGGTCAAGTGTGAGCCCCGTAGCTGCGGCAACGTGTTTTACGAATTTTTCCACGTTGGCAAGATCGGTCACAACAGACTTGCCGATCGAACGATCGTTCGTGTCACCGACGAGCAGCACACGCAGTGACGCTGCTCCCAGCTCTGCGGTGGCCAACAGTACCAGTACCGGAGCGAGAATACGGATTATCTTGTTGCGCATAGTTTTCACTTTTTGTCTTTCATACCTTTGAGGCGGGCGTCGCGCGGGAAAAGTTCGCGCGCTAAAGCGAGAATCTCTTTGCGCGCCGGGTCAAAATCTTCGAGATTGCCCTGTTTCCCTTCACGGCCGAAACTGACTTCGTCGCACGAAAAGCAGAACAATGCATGCGCCTGCTTGCCAGATTTTTCAAAGATAAAACCGATATAAGGATTGAACACGCAGCGTTTCTGCACGTTAAAATCATAGGTCGCGGCGTTAAAAATCACGGCCTGCAGCTTTTTGATCTGTTCGGCGCTGAGTAACGGCCCTTTTTTCGTGATCGCATAACCTTCGAGATTTTCTGTTTTTTCGCCCGAACCGGGCTCCTGGTTGACCAGCACCGGCACGACGCGCTGCGGCGCATCGTACACGTCCTGTCCACCGATCAATGTTTCTACACGGGAGTCGAGATCCATTTTTTCTCCGTCCTTGCCGCCCTGGCCTGACTTGCACGACACAAGCGCAGTGAGCAGAGCAGCGGTAAGCACCAGTTTTGGGTATTTCATGGTTGCCCTTATCGGGAGCGGCTGCGCAGTCAATGAATATCGCGCACAGAAAGTGCCGTGCGCAGCATGGAAACCATTTCACCCTGTTCTGCTGCGGCATAATGATCCATGGTCAGATTTCCCCATACCGGTTTCGGCCACGCCGCGTCGCTTTCGCTGCGCGCGATGACATGCACGTGCAGCTGTGGCACAACATTGCCGAGCGCTGCGACATTTATTTTACGCGGCGCGAAAAGACTGCGCAGAAGTGTGCTGGCCGCTGCAATTTCTTCCATGAGCTGCAACTGTTCGGCCGGCGGTAAATCGATAATCTCCGTGATTGCCCCACGGCGAGGCACCAAGATGAGCCACGGTACCGCCCTGCAATTCATCAGCCGAATCGTACAGAGTTTGAAATCCGCCACATCGACTGTGTCTGCCGCCAGTTGCGGATGCAGCAAAAAAGCCTCAGGCATAGGCCGCCAGATCGGTGAAGTGCTCGAGCCGAATTTCGTATTCGGTGATCTCACCCGGCGGCGCATGGCCGTACGCACACCATGCAAAATCGCAGCCAATCGCGCGCGCGGCGTCAAAATCGCTCAGGCGGTCACCGACCATCAGAATGTCTTTGGCTGGCAGCCCCAGTGCAGTATAGGCGAGCATGATCTCATTCTTCGAGCGAATCTGCACCCCATCAATATAGGTGGGATGCATAACGTACTTCAGAATGCCGCAGTAGTTAAGAATGGCATCGATGTAGGCCTGGCGCCCGTTCGAGGCGACGAGAATTTCCCCCCCCTGAGCCACAATCGTTTCGACCGTCTCTTTCACCTGCGGATAATACTCACCTTCGCCGCGCGCGATGCGCTCGCAGAGAATCTTCAGCACCGAATCAGACAGGTAGTCGCGGTCTTGTTCGCTGAGCTGCGGAAACAGGTTTTCAAAGATCTTTTTCACCGGCTTGCCGATCTCGAGCATGATGCGCCCGCGCTCGGGGGTGACCAGCGTGGCTCCGCGCTCGGCACAGTAACGCTCGATCGCTTCGCGGTAAGTGGGGTAGATAATGTCTTCGGAAGAGAAAATGGTGCCGTCGATATCGAGGGCAAAGTATTTGTATTTCATAATTTTTTTGAATATTTTTTGGGGCGAAGCCCCAAAAAATATTCAAACCTTTTTAATGTTTGTACTGCAGGGGAACTTCAATCGCATACCCCACGTTCTGTCCATTCACCACATGCGGCGGGCATTTTTTGGCGCCAAATGCTCTTGCGCCGGCTTTGATGAAAAGCTTGCGCATCGCGGGCAAAACATCTTCTGCTACCTCTTGTGGAAATTCGACTTCGAGAGGCGTGTCAGACCTCACATTGCCGAATTTATCGACCACAAGACGCACGGTGACAATCGCTATCTTCACATGCGGCTTTGCTTCGGGTGGGAAATTGGCAATCGCGCATTTCGCGACGTTGGGAATCTCTTCGCTGCCGGTGAGCGTCACCGGCGGGGCGGTGTCTACTTCGATCGGTGCCGGCGGAACATTCTTCTCCACCGGTGCTGACTTGTCTTTCGGTTCGACAGGCTGCGGTTTGCCTGCAGGCTCTGCCCGTGCAGCTGTATTTTTCGCCGCGGCGGGTGAAGCTGGCAGGGGTGCCGCAGCCGGCGCCGGGGCAGCCGCCGTTTTTTCGCCCGCAGCGCCACAAGGCCTGAGCAGCAGAACGGCCGCCGCAACTGCTGCAGCGAGTAGCAGCACTATGATCAGATTACGCTTCGACATTGTTAGGGATTTTTTTCAGGCGAGCCTAATTGTAAAGCTCATAACTCAATGGGACTTCGAGTTTATACCCGATCGCCACACCTGAAGCATACCAAATCGGACAACGGCGTCCCTGCAACGAGGCCCGCCCGGCGCTCATAAAAAGTTTCTTCATGCGGTCTTTGAGTTCGGGCGGCAGATTTTTCTTGAAATTCACATAAAGCGGCTTTGCATCGCGCACGTAACCGTTTTTATCGACGGTTATGCTCATTAGAACCAGCGCTTCTTCAACGTAGGTCTTTGCTTCGGCAGGAAAATTTTTCACCGCGCAGCGGGCGATGTTGGGTGCATTACCACCGCTGCCGACACCTTCGACGTCGAGATCCACAACCGATTCACCGTCGACCGACCCACCAGCCTCATTCGCAGGCAATGTAGTCGCCTCTTTCTTCTCTTTTACAAATTGGTTGCCAAAGACTTCATCGACTTCGATGACCGGGGCTTTGCGCGCCCGCGGCTTAAAATCGCCGAGGTCGATCGAGGCAGATGTATAGGGTATTTCGCGGGGTTCACCCTGCCAGCTGACAGAGATCCATACAATGAGTTCCACGGCCAGAACAATGGCCGCGGTTATGCCCAGATATTTTCTCTTCTTTTTGTCCGCGGTTTCGGCGAACGAATTCGTGAGCCCGGCAAAAACATGTTCGCCAGTGGAAAGTGTTATGCCGTCCAGATCGCCCACCCCGCCAGCCCCTGATAAAAAAACATGCGGGCAAGGTTTTTGTGGCGGAAAGTTGCGACAGGCACTACGCCCGTCGTCACTTTTCGTATATTAACGCGGTTTTCTGTTGGTTAAAATTTTCTTCTCTGGCGGGCAAGTCGTGCAGTCGGCGTAAATCGTCAGATGGTGCTTGCGCATGCGGAAGCCGCTTTTGAGCGTGATTTTTTCCTTGAGCGCTTCCAGATCGGGGTCGGAAAATTCGATGATCTTGCCGCAATCGATACACACAATATGGTCGTGGTGGTCATGCCCCGGGGTGTGTTCGTAGAATTTGTAGTCTTTGCCGAAATCATGCTCTTCGATCAGTTTGAGATCGAGCATCATCTGTATCACCCTGTAAGCCGTAGCCTGCGAGACTTTTTTCCCTTTTTCGCGAAAACTGGCGATCAAATCTTCAACGGTAAAATGTTCATGCGTGCGGAAAATCCAGTCGGCGATCTCGTCGCGCTGCGGCGTGGATTTATACTGGTGCTGGTGCATGCGCTCTTTCAGCAGCGACATTTCCCGGGTAATATTCGACGGGCGCGGTTCCATGGTTCAGCATGCACTCAAAATTGCATCGTCAAGCCTTAATACGCTATCGATTGACCCCGCACCTCTTAATAGCATCCGCACCCATGCTTCAAAGAATTGGTACATTTCCCAGCTCACTTTTGTTTGGTACTCTTTGCGGGGTTCTGTACGGTGTGGCGCTGCAGTTTTTCGCCCGGTTTTTTATGAAGGGATCTGAGCATTTCGGCACGGCGGTGCTGGTCATGTCGTTATCTTATGTGTTCATACTGCCTGCCGTGATCGGCATGGTGCATGTGTATATCCGCAGCCGCGCCCAGATGCCCAGTTACGTGGCGGCGACGTTTGAACCGATGCTGCCCGCGCTGCTGTGTCTGGTGTTTTCGGTTCTCGTACACTGGGAAGGCACAATCTGTCTGGCGATGGCATTTCCGGTAATTCTGCTTCTGGCTGGTCTCGGTGGCGTCATTATGCGGATTGTTCTTTCCACCAAAAGCAAGCATCTTGTTTTCGCGGCTTTCACCGTGATGCCCTTACCATTGTCTTTCGCCGAGCAGGCAATTCCTCTGCCTCAGGAAAAGCAGATTGTTTCGAACACGATCCACATCAAAGCACCCGCTAGCCGTGTTTGGCAAAAAATTGTGCGCGTCGAAAAAATAACTGAGCCGCAGCAGAGCATATTCTATACTTTGGGTTTCCCTAAGCCAATCGAAGCAATTTTAACGGGCGACGGCGTCGGACAGACTCGTCTCGCGACGTTTGAGCGTGGTCTGCAGTTCGTTGAGACGGTGACCGTCTGGCGTGAAAACCAGAAGCTGGCCTTCACCATCAAGGCCGACCCGAAGGCGACTCCCATCACTACTCTCGATGAACATGTCACTGTGGGCGGGGCTTTCTTTGATGTTTTAAGCGGGGTTTATGAAATTGAGTATGCAGGCGACGGTGTGACTCTGAGGCTCTACAGCGAGCACCGCATTTCAACACACTTCAATTTTTACGCGCGCCTGTGGAGCCGCTTTCTGATGGGCGAAATTCAGCAGAATATTCTGAAGGTGATCAAGCAGCGCGCAGAAGCCTGAATTTTTAGCCCATGAATTAATTCATGGGCTAAAAATTCAGCCAATAGCGCCCGTCACTTGTGCCACCGATTCTTGCGGAATAAATAACTTCATTGCCACCGCACCAATCGCCTTCGTCGCACCTGCATCCACACCCGCTGCCACGATGCCACCGGCAATCGGCACGAGTCGCGCAAAGTTCGTGGCACTGCTGAGCCCGAGTTTTGCCAATAGGCGCGCCGCTGCAGATGTTGCCATGCGTTTGGCCACGGCTCCTGTGACACGCGCAATCGCCGCTGCGGTTAAACGCTCACCGAGCTTAATACCGGCATCTTTGAGTATGTCTGCCGCAGCCGCGCCGAGCAGGCTCGAATAGACGAGAGTTTTCACTTTGTCTGAGTGCACTTCAAAACCGCCCATAAAGGCGATTGCCGCAATCATGCGTAACTGAATATAGATCACGCTGGAAATATTCGCTGGTATAGCAATCGGTAATGTCGCGACCCCGCCGAGATTGGTGAGGAAACCCGACGTGGCAGCCTTAGTCATCTGCCAGGCAATGAGATCATTCGCCGCGCGCACCGGGTCACCGGCATTTTTTTCCAGATATTCGCGCGCGAGCGATTCTGCCGATGGAAAAACGCCGAAACCGTTCAACACCTGCACGTACGCAGTGTCGAGTACCTGCAGCATTAATCCGGGGTTTTGTTCTTCTGTCGGCATAATTCAGTGAAAAAATTTATTCTGGCTTTTCGTTGTCGTCCTTTTTCGGACGTTTCTTGCCTTTTTTTCCTTTGCCTTCTCCCGGGCCCATTTTGCCATGCTCAGCCATCATCTTCTGGTGGTGTGCTTTCATTTCTTCTTTCGTGACAAAACCGTCTTTATCGGCATCGAGCTGCGTGAACATGGTCTCATGGTGGGTCTGCCATTCCTGTTTGGAGACTTTACCATCTTTGTCTGTGTCCATTTTTTCAAGCATTTTGCCCTGCATCGGTCCCATGCCTTTGGGGCGTTTGCCATGATGCCCTCTGCCGTGGTCAGCATTTACAGCAAAGGACAGAGCGCCCAGAATCACCGTGCAAATTGTAATTTTTTTCATAATGTGTCTTTGCAATGCAGAGACGGCGCGGGCAAGTGTTTTTTCTTTTTCGTCCGGTAGACTTCCGGCTTCGACAAAAATAGTTTGCGGCGCGTGTTCTATGCAGTAAAGCTGCTGCATAGACCGATTATGAAAGTTCATGACCTGCACGGTTTTATCACCTATCGCATGCCCGAAGGTATCATACGCACCGCGGCAAAACCCGGTGTCGATATTGTGCTGGGTTTTGCTATTGAGAATAGCCTGGTTGTGAATGAGCTGTGCCACGGCCGCAAGCATCCGCTGCTGATTGACCTGAAGAATCTTAAATCGATCACACCCCAGGCGCGTGCCTTTTTTTCCGCGCGCGATCGCGAAACCGACATCTGTGCGTTTGCTTTTCTGATACACTCGGCGTTCCAGCGCATGGTAGGCAATATCTTCATCCAATTCAACAATCCACCGCTGCCGACGCGGTTGTTCACCGACGAAGAGGCCGCTCTGGTATGGCTGCGCACGCACATTCCTCAGGGAAAATCTTCCTGAACTTTCTCCTTGGGCGCCTTCATTGTCTTGACACTCGTGCTCTTTTCTCTGATCGCTCGCGTTACATGATCAATATAGACAGCATTGTCAACTGGATCCAGTCGATCCACGAACCTTATACCTACATGCTGGTTTTTGCCATATTGTTGCTTTGCGGTTTCGGCCTGCCGATTCCTGAAGATATTACGCTCATTGCCGCCGGACTGATGGCATACTATGGCAAAGCCAACGTGTTTGTCATGATCGGCGTGGGCCTCGCGGGTGTGATGATCGGCGACGGCGCGATGTTCCAGATAGGCAAACGCGTCGGCTACCGTGTGTTCGAGTGGAAATGGATGGCTAAAATCATGCACGCCGAACGGCTCGAGATGGTGAAAGACAAGCTGCAGAACCACGGCTACAAAGTGATTTTCTCGGCGCGCTTTATGCCCGGCCTGCGTTCGCTGGTTTTTCTTTCGTCGGGTGCGCTCGGCATTCCGTTCCGCATCTTTCTGCTGTTTGACGGCCTTGCGGCGCTGATTTCAGTCCCGGCGATTGTTTACTCATGCTATTTTTTCGGCGACCAGATCAACAAGGCAGTCGGAATTATCAAGAATGTCGAACATGGCATTCTGGTGGTGATTGGCCTCGGGATTCTCTACTTCTTATTCAAATTCATCATGAAAAAGCGCCGCGAGAAAAAAGAAGCAGCGGCCTGATTGGGGTAGCCCACGGTTTCTTTTTTCAGGAAACTGCGCGCTACAAATTGATATGCACTGCGTTGGACCACGGGCCCAATGCTTCCCCTACAATTGCGCGCACCCGGTAAGTATTTGTTGCTTTCCTGACAGGCAATAGATCGTGGCATTCACTCTGGATGAGTGAGCGCGAAATAAAAATCCATTTTTCCAAAGTGTCATCCCAGCGCGCGACCTGGTAACCTGTCGCTCCGGGAATATCCTGCCAGTCGACAAGCACACGCCCGCGGTCGAACTCGACCTTGAGTTTCTCGATGATCGCTGTCTGCGGATCGATAATGTCTTCTGCACGCTTTTCAGTAACCGATTTTTGCCGCCGCTCCTCGGCCATTGCATGCACCTGGCGGGCGATTTCCGGAAACTTTGCCAGTACATTGTCGAAGGTGAATTTATCGAGCGTGTAGAGATCACAATAATCGGCAGCCCGCACACTCGCCGTGCGTTCGCTGCTGAACAGCAGGGCGATTTCTCCAAAAAAGCTGCCGTCTGACAGCGTGGCAAAGACTGTAGCGCCGTCTTCGGAAACAATTTCCACTTTGCCGCGGCTGATAAAGTACATCTGGTCGCCCATCTCACCCTTGCGGAAAATATAGTCGCCCGGGGTATAGAGCACAGGCTTCAGGTTGAGCACAATCTGCCGAATCAGGTCATCGGGCGCGCCTTTGAACATCGGTACTTTTTCAATAATATCGCGGTTCAGGTGCAACGCCACCTGCAGCTTCAGCGAAGACGGCAGTTCATCGAGCACGGTAGATTCATCGAAACCGCGGCGGTTATTCCATAGATAGTCATAATAAGTACGTATATTATCCTGCAGATCACCGGGCACATCGCGGTATTGCATGAACGTCTGGATCTTCTCCATTTTTGCGCGGAACTGTGTGCGCGCGAGGTCGCTATTCGCCAGCATACTCGCCAAATTACCGATGATGTAGCCGTACATGCCCGCACCGGTCAGTTGCACGAACATGGTATAGATCGTCTGCCCGTTCGTGGAGGGTGTGATGTCTCCGTAACCGATTGTGGTTATCGTGGTGATACACCAATAGAGCGCCTTCAGGTAATTGGAGAAATGATCAAGTTTATCGTCTATTTTGCCCAGCGCGAGCCAGCCGCAGGCAACCCAGTGAGCGATGATCAGCACCACGAAGATCGTGAAAAAAAGGCGCACCAATCCCGGATTGAGCAGCTCTTTCTTTTTGGTGCGTTCCAGAAACGGAAAAATGTGATAAATGCGCAGCATGCGCACCAAAAGCAAAATCTGAATATACCGCGGTGAGAACAGGCGCAATGAGCGCGCTGCATTGCTCGCTTCTGAAAGATAGCCTTCCGAAAAAATCAAATCGAAGGGTACTGCCGCAATCAGGTCAACGATAAACCAGGAGCGCAAATACTTGATCGCAATCGTCTTTTTGGACGTCACCTCCTGTCCGTCGACCGTGATGGTGGTGAAAAACGCCACGATGATATCGATGGTGAATAGAAAAGGATAAATCAAATTAACGATCTTTATCCAGTCTGGCGGGTGATATCTCAGAGACAGGTGCAGAGGAACTTCGAGCGCCGCAAACAGCGTGACGATCAGCAAGACGGCGTCAAAATACCGTTTGTAAATATTATCCTGTTTAATCATGCGCGGGCAAAGCCATGGGCTACCAGAATTATCGGTAGTTTTGGCCGCAGTATGAAATGCAGTTTTGGCAATTTTGCCGCTTGCGCAGAAAACGGGCGAAAATGCCTATTTCAGGTAGGTTAAAGCCTGCGGTATCGGGTAGGTATAGAGCATGACCGGGGTATCTTCAAGATCCTTCAGGGATGTGATCGCTTGCACAATCGGCTCCACCTGCGCTTCGCTAAGGCTTGCCAGAATTATTTCGCGTTCGTCCGAAACCTCGAGCGTCTTCGCATGGTGGTGCTGCGGGTAAGCGTTCGCGTAAATCACCGAAGTGCCGCCGGCACCCGCTTCCATCGCCGCGAGCGATACCGCGTCGCCCAGACCGCGCTTGACAATCACATTGAGCCCCACCAGGTCGCGCAGCATTTTGCGCTCTTTTTTGGCCGTCGTCTGCACCGTGCCGCTCGCACGCCAGTTGGTGTTGCCCTGCATCTGGTCGATCGCCTTGATAATCTGCTCCATGGTGGCAGGGTAAGGTGTCGTGTTCTGCCAGCTGATCGTATTAATCAGCCCCTTTTGCACATGGCGCGTCGAAATGAAGCCCATCGCAGGCATATCGAGTTTGCCGCGCTCGACCATAATCTCAAAAATACGGTCTGCTTCGGCCGAACCGACGACAACTTCGAGCAGTTCTTTTTTAGGATTAATAGCGAGTTGCAACATGAAATTCAGGCGGTCGCGGATGCCGTGGCCATAACCAAAGCTAATCGTCGGAGAAGGGCTGCCGGCCAGCATCGCGCCACGCGCGATCTCTTCGGCGCTGCCGCGCTGGCTGATGCAGGTGATCGCCATCAGGTCTTTCTGGAACTCATATGCCGCTTGCCCTCCGGCTGCCGCCTGCGTGCCAGCAAACACGGCAGTGCCCCGCAACCAGTAGTCATTGATATGGCTCGCATAGATCGCACCGCCGCCAAAATGGTCGAGTTTGCCCTTAGTGATCAGCGTCGTCATAACCGAATCGAGATGGCTACCCGGCACCAGCAGATAGAGGCTGTCGAGCGAAGGCGAAATACCGGCCAGCTTGAAAAAGCCGACTTGCTTGCCGTGCATCAATCCGCGCGCATTGGCCACCAGCGTCGGTTTGACACCGAGTTCTATCGAAGCTTCGACGAGCGTCTTGCTCTTCGACCGATCGACGACGACAGTGATCAGGTAATAATCTTTAAAATGTTCGTATTGCGCAATCATCCGACTTCAACCCTTTCTCTCGGCATTCTGAGTTTGATATAGAGACCCAGCAACAGAATATTCATCACGGGATAAGCAGAGGCCAGCGCCAACACACCAAAACCTTCGCCGGCACCGGTGGCTCCGCTGAGCGAAAGCCCAATCGCGAGCTTCAGCGGCACGGTGACGGGCCCCGTCGTGACGGCACCGCCATCCCATGCAATATTCACGTATTTTTCTTCATTCACAATCGTGAGGATCAGTAAGAGCGCATAGGGCGGCAGCAACAGGTACAGCAAATCAATACCATAGAGCAGAGAGGCAATGCCGAGGCCTGCACCGACGCCCACGCCGATCGCCACTGCCTGGCTGAATAAGTTCTTTTTGAACGCGCCCTGCGTGACATCTTCGACCTGCTGACCCAGCACGTTGAACGCCGGCTCGGCCAGCGTCGCGCCGTAACCGAGTATGACCGCAAAGGCGAGAACGATCACTTTGCCGATACCTGACTGGTAAAGCGGTGCCGCCGCATCGATCGGCGCTTTCAGGTCTTTGAGAAACGCATTCGGCAGCGTGTCACCGACCTGGTTGCCGAGTTCGGCGAGGCCGATCGCCAGACCCGAGTTAAACAGAAATAACCCGAAGATCGCGAAGAAGACCGCGAGCACCAGCTGCGCCGTCGGTATACCGCGTTCTTTGAGAAAAAAGCGCATCACCACATAAAGGAATGTAAAGATCGGCAGAATCGCCTGAAAGCCGACCGTCGTCGCATCGAGCAAAATCTGCAGCTTGGTCGGCGCTGCCGCGACCACTGCCGGTGCGTGCTCTGCCGCAGCCGAGTGGCCGCCTTCAAAAAACGATAGTGCAAAGGTCAGCAATACAACCATGGTTATCGGGATAATCGATATCAATCCCACCATGCCAAAGCCGGCCATACCACCGTCGCCCCGCCCTGTAGCGCGACAAACGCCGAGCCCCAATGCGAGCACCAGCGGGCACAATACCGGCCCGACAATCACCGCACCCGTATCCCACGCGAGGCCAATTGCTTCTTTAAGATGCTGGTTCTGTGAAGCAACCAGGGTCAGCACAATCGCCACACCGATGAGCGGCAGCACGATGGGCTTGAGGCTCCAGCCATACAGAAAGCGCATGGTTCCGATGACGACCGCCACACCGACGCCAAACGCGACCGTCAGAATCAGGTAGAAAGGTTTGCCTTTCAGCAGTTTATATAGAAGAGGAGAATGTGACTCTTGCAGACCCGAACCCGCCTGCTGCAGGCTGCCGATCACCGGCTCGCCAAAGGCCGCCAGCACTCCGAGCACAAAAGCAAACAACAATATCGTTTTACCCGAACTGCGCTTGGGCAGCGTATTGCCCACGGTTTCGCCGATAGGCACGAGTCCGATCTTCACACCCTCAAGAAAGAATGCGAGCCCCATGATGACCATGAAGATGCCGCCCGACATCCAGCCGATGCGTTCGAGGCCATATTTCAGAATAATGAATTGGAATGCGATGAGGTACAGGCAAACAGGTATGACAATGACGACCTGTTCTTTGATGTTATGGTAGGCATACGGCAGAAGTATGCGCATCGATTCGGCGAATGAGAGTCGGATTTTTTCCATACTTTCGGTAGGCTCCCGGAATCCGGATTTCTGAATCCAGTCAGGTCAGAATTTCTTCCGGCAGTGGATTTGGAACTATTTTTAATAAATTTTTAACACCGAGCGCAAAATCGAGCCACGGCCTACGCGCGGGCACCCACTGACATCCTGTTACTCCGCTCGGCGCACGGAGCACATCGTGTGCGCCGCCGAGTAATGAACATCCTGTTCAACCGGAGCCCGCGAAGAGGGCGTCCTGCCCGCGGGCCCCCACTGACATCGTGTCAGTTGGGCAATTTCGTCGCGACAAAGCTGGGGTGTGAGCCGTGAAAATCGAGGTAGCCCTTGAGTACCGGGTCGGTGTTGACCGGGTACATTTCGCGAAAGCGCAGCCAGTCCAATATGCAATACAGCGTCAGTTCTGACAGGCCGATCTTTTTTTCGTCCGTAAAATAATTGCCCTTGAGTTGCGTTTTGAGCCAGCTGAGGATGGATTCGACCCTTGCGCGCTGCTTGATCAGATAGGCAACCTCGTCCGTTTTTACGCCGTCTTTGCGCAGGTAAAAAACATTGATCGCCGACTCAACGCAACCATCGGCCGCACTGACGAGATTCGCCTCGCGCCAGCGCTCGGCTCCTTGTGGGTTGCGTAACAGACCTGGGGTATTGGAATATTTTTCGGTGAGGTACTGTATGATAGTGTGACTATCCCAGATGACCAGGTCGTCAATCTCAGCGCACGGAACTTTCCAAATCGGGTTCTTTTCGCGCATCGCGGCCTGCCCGGCCTCGGTCAGCGAATCAATCAGTTCAAACTTTTGCCCGACCTCGTTGCATACAAAGCGTACCCGACGAACAAAGGGCGAGGTAATGCTGCCGTAGAGTTTCAATTTTTAGCTCCTTTTTTCATGCGCCAGTAACCTGAATGATTTTGCGGCTTAGCATTTTTTTTTACAAAGCCGGAAAGGTCTATTTTCTGATGCTGTTGCCGTTCAAAAGCCTGAATGGAATTTTCGACCTCCTGCCGCTCTGTTTCAGATTCAGGCATCACGTATTCGATTTCGATTTTATCTATTACTTTCATAATCGTCCTCTAAGAACGCTATAGTTTCTTTGTCTTCAATATCATATGCCGTAATGATAAAAAATTCTTCCTCTGTTCGACGAAAAGCAATTCGCAGATAACGCCGCGAGCTTGTTCTGGCGATGGCTTCAAAAGAGCCATCTTGCCTGATGCGTTCAAAGTAGCTACGCTCTGTGAAAATCTCAATGATTTCCTGTTCTTTAACCTCATGTTTGTAGACATGCGGCTCACTGGTTTCCGGGTCAATATAAAATCGAAATTTCAATCCGCCCCGATAATTGGTTTTTTATATGAATAGAGACCATGCACGCCGCCCTGCGCCTGTGCAGCGAGTGAGCGCGGTTCGAAGCGCAGCTTCTGCGAATAGAGCGCTTTGTGTAGCGAGGGAATGTCACGGCAGCCCATGTCTTGCAACGCATGGCGCACACCCTGCATCAGGTATGGTACGAATTCAAACAGCGAACCTTTGTCGACCACCGCACCCGACACACCCTGTGCCACCTTGATCTTCTGGTCTTCGACGTTATAGCGTTTTGCACCACCGCCACCTTCCATCGCTTCGATCGACGCCATGCCCCGGAATTTTTTGAGCCGCACTCCGTTCTCGTAATAATATTCGCCCGGTGCCTCTTTACTGCCGGCCAGCAGCGACCCCACCATCACCGCGCTGCCGCCTACGGCGAGAGCTTTGGCAATGTCGCCGATGTTTGAGATACCGCCATCGGCGATCACGGGGATTTTATACTTTGCGGCCATGAGAGAGGTGTAATAGACAGCCGTCGCCTGTGAACGACCACATGCCATGGTATCCTGCGTGATGCAGATCGAACCGGGGCCCATGCCGATTCTGAGCGCGTCGGCACCTGCTTTAATGAGTGCTTCGCCCTGCTCGCGCGTCACCACGTTGCCCGCCATGACATCGACCTCGGGATATTTTTTCTTCATCTCTTTCAGCATATCGATCTGAAATTTAGAATAGCCCTGCGCAGAGTCGATCACCAACAGGTCAACGCCGCGCGCGATCAGCATTTCGATGCGCTCGCGGTCGTGCGGGTGAGTAGACGTCGCTGCGCCAACGCGCAGCCGTTTCTGGCTGTCTTTGGTTGCTGCTGGAAACTCGCGGTTCTTCAAGAGGTCGGTGCGGCTCATCAGCGCAACCAGACGCCCCTCTTTGTCGACGATCGGCAACTTACCTTTCTTCGATTTACGCAGAATTTCATTGGCCTGGATGAGCGAAATACCTTTCGGCGCGGTGACGAGCTCTGTGGTCATGACCTTCGCCAGCGGAATGGTGCGGTCACGTTCGAAATCCACGTCGCGGTTCGCGACAATGCCCACGAGTTTCGAACGCAGCGTGCCGTCTTCGGTAATCGGAACACCGCTGAAGCCATAGCGCACCGAAATGTTATCGATATCCGCTATGGTGTTTTTTGGCGACAGCACGATGGGGTCGGTGATAAAACCATTTTCATAACGCTTCACGCGCTCGACCTGCGCCGCCTGGTCTTCGATCGAAAGATTGTTGTGAATGATACCGATGCCGCCCATCAGCGCGAGGGTGATTGCCATCTGGCTTTCGGTCACGGTATCCATCGGTGAACTGATGAGTGGCAGCTTGGTGCGCACATTGCGCGTGACCTGCGTCTCGAGACTCACGTCTTGCGGGGCAAAATCGATATAACCGGGTAGTATCAGAAAGTCTTTGTAGGTGATGCCCTGTTCTTTTTCAAAAACAGTCGCTGCAGAGAAACCGTCGAGGTTGTTACTTTTGGAAGTTTTGGATGTAGAGCCGCGTGCCATGTGATAGATTAAGAAAGAAAATCACGCGGTCAATAACTTACATATTGCCGCTTGGCAATATGTAAGCAAGCCGTTGAACCGCAAAAGCGGAAAGCAGGCCGCTTCGGCCGCTTTAGTAGCGGTTTGCCCGCTACTTTTCGCAGAAAAGTTCCGGGCAAATCGCGAGGCTTTCCGCTTTTGCGGGAATATTCAACGGCTTGTTAATTCTGCTTTACGTTGCCGGGCATGGGATGTATTAATGTCTCCACATGAAAGTCCTCAAAAAAATCGGCATCGGTTTCGGCATCATCATCGCCATATTACTGATCATTCCCCTTTTCACAAAAAACGAATATTCCGTCGTGCGCGAGACTGTGATTGCGCGCCCTAAAGCAACCGTCTTTGAATATATCGTGCTGCTGAAAAACCAAGATAACTTCAGCGTCTGGGCGCAGATGGATAAGAACATGAAAAAATCCCACAAAGGTACAGATGGCCAGGTCGGCTTCGTCTCAGCCTGGGAAAGCGCCAATGACAATGTGGGTGCGGGCGAGCAGGAGATCAAAAAGATACTGCCCGGGGAGCGCATCGATTATGAACTGCGGTTTTTGAAGCCGATGAAAGCGACAAATCAGGCTTACCTTAAGATTGAAAGCATGCCGGGTGACCAGACCAAGGTCATGTGGGGATTTAATGCAAAAACACCCTATCCGTTCAACATTATGCTGCTGTTTTTTGACGTCGAAAAGATGATTGGCAAAGACTTTGAAACAGGCCTCGCAAGTTTAAAGAAGATACTGGAAAAGAAGTAAGTTTTCTGGTCTATTTGGGGCTCTGCCCCAAATAGACCTTTTCGCGGTGTCGCCGAGGACGGAGACACCGCTTTACGCGGTGTCTCGCCCCCCTTTTATGCCATATGAAGCTCAGCCATTTCACCGCCCATCCGTGGCACGGCGTTGCGATCGGCGAAGAAGCGCCGAAGATCGTAACAGCGTTTATTGAAATCGTTCCCTCTGACACGATCAAATACGAAATCGACAAGGCTTCGGGACTCATGAAGGTCGACCGGCCGCAGAAATATTCGTCGCTGCCGCCCGCACTCTACGGCTTCATTCCGCAGACCTATTGCGACGAAAAAGTACGCCTGCTCGCCAACGACAAAAAAGTGCTGCATGGCGACCACGACCCGCTTGACATCTGCGTGATTACCGAACGTAACATCGCTTCGAACGGCTTTCTGGTGCGCGCGAAAACAATCGGCGGATTACGGCTGATCGATGACGGGGAAGCCGACGACAAAATTATTTCGGTCATGGCCGATGACCCGATCTATGGCGGCATCGACACCCTGAAAGATGCACCACAGTCTCTCATTGACCGCATTCGCCATTACTTTCTGACCTACAAAGATTTCCCGGGGCAAAAACGCAAAATCGAAATGGGCGAAGTCTATGAGCGCGACATGGCCTTCAAGGTCATTGAAGCTGCAGTTGCTGACTACAAGTCGAAGTTCCACTACTAATGATCAGTCTGCAAAACATCGGCATGTCTTACGGTGAACGAGACCTGTTCACCGGGGTTTCGCTGCAGCTCAACGAAAACACGCGCTATGGCATCACCGGCGCCAACGGCTCGGGAAAATCCACGCTGCTCAAAATTCTCGCGCGACGCGACCAGCCCAGCGAAGGCAAAATCGACATACAGAAAGGCACGCGCATCGCGTACCTCGAACAGAACCTGCCGCTCGACTCGGGCGAAACTGCCATACAGATCGTCATCGGCGGCGACGAAATTCTCGCGAAGGCTCTGGCTGAGCGCGACAAACCCGACGCCGACCCGGCGCATGCCGGTGAAATCGAAGAAATTATCATGTCGCGCGAAGGTTACCGCGCCGAATCAGAAGCGGCGCGCCTGCTTTCGGGTTTGGGGCTGCCTGACGAAGTACACAATATACCAGCGAATAAACTTTCGGGCGGGCAACTGATGCGCGCGCTACTCGCACGCTCGCTGTTCGCAAAGGGCGAAGTGCTGCTGCTCGACGAACCCACCAACCACTTGGACATGCCGGGCATCAAATGGCTCGAAAATTATATCCTGAATGAGTTTCAAGGCACTCTGCTTTTGATCACGCACGACCGGGGGTTTCTTTCGGCACTGTCTGAGCAAATTCTGGATGTCGACTATAAGACAATCACCATCTTCAACATGAACTACAACCGTTTTGTCGGCGCGCGCACGCTCGCGGCAGAACAGAAAGAGCGCGAAGCCGAAGCGGCGAAGAAAAAAATCGCCGAGCTCACCGAGTTCATCGACCGTTTTAAGGCCAAGGCTTCGAAAGCCCGTCAGGCACAGTCGCGCGTCAAACAGGTCGAGAAAATCGAAGTGCCTGAAATTATTCCGTCTTCGCGGCGCAAACCGTCGTTTAACTTCCGGTATGAACGCGAATCGGGCCGCGATGTGCTGAATGTGCACAATGTTGCGATGCAGTTCACTGACACTCCGCTCTTCACCGGCGCCGAGTTTCTGCTGCGCAAGGGCGACAAGGCCGCGATTATCGGCCCGAACGGCCACGGTAAAACCACACTGCTCAAAATTATCGCCGGCGAACTGAAACCGATTGCTGGTACCGTGCAGTTTGGCCACGAAGTGCGCATGGGTTATTATGCGCAGGTACACGAAGAACTGCGCAAACTTGGCGAACCATTGCACGAACACCTGCACCAATTGCACCACCAGAAGGCCGTGAAGGATGTGCGCGGTTCCCTAGGTTTAATGCTGTTTGAGGGTGACGAACAGAAAAAGAAACTCTCGGCTCTTTCGGGTGGCGAGATGGCGCGTTTTGTTTTCGCCGACCTGATGCTGCAGAAGCCCAACTTCCTCGTGCTCGATGAGCCCACCAACCACCTGGACATCGAAGGCATCGAGGCGCTCGAAGACGCGCTGGTTGCGTACCAGGGCACCGT
>Ga0154020_10003821_pt1 | contig 18028 bp, 18 predicted proteins | sample Klosneuvirus_201_FD_109709 | JGI IMG/M metagenome (GOLD analysis project Ga0154020, IMG submission 109709) | Active sludge microbial communities from wastewater, Klosterneuburg, Austria - Klosneuvirus_20160825_MG | ecosystem: Engineered > WWTP > Aerobic digester > Activated sludge | place... | reverse complement strand
TAAAACAACCATATCCTTTGATTTTATTATTAACTTGAGTGAGCTTTGGGCAGTTTGCAGGGCGATCCAAACAGAAACAGACGTGGATGTTGTTTTCCTGACTATTGGTCCGGCAAGAACTAATGGAAGTGTTGATAATCTACTGGAAAGGGGAGTCCAGGCCATAATTTTATGAGTTTAATTTTTAATAAATTATCTCTTCACTGTCCCAAACCAAATTTATTCTGAAAATATTATTTGATTTTATTCAACCAGCTTGTATAAGGTTTAAATAACAAGCCCCACGAAATAGGATGGTTTAATAAAATATATAATTTAATGATTCGCTTGTGTTGAACAAAGCGAATTTGCTATTTATTGTTTTAACATTTGAGAGCGTTAAAACCATTTTAAGGATGAGCAAAAGGAGTCGAAATCAATCGCTAGCTCCCTGATTACCATAGTAATACCATAGTAATTGTCAACTGCTCACTAAAACTGCAGATTGTATTTTATATTTCCAAATTTTACTGAAATTATTTCTTAATTTAAGTTAATTTATTTTCCTGGAATGAAAATAAATTAAGATAAAATAAATACAGAGACTATCTGATAGTATTGGATAAAACAGCTATTATTGCTGATTATGGGTCGTGCTGTTCTATTTAGATTTCACCATTAACTCCTTGACCTCTTCATCAGTAAGAAATTGAAAATGAGCAAAAACGGAAGCTCCGTTCAATCCTGTGAGTGGCCTGTAAGCTACCATGGTATCCAGTTTGCTTTGAACAATTTGAATAACAACCACAAGTTCTTTTTTCCCGCTTTTAGGGTAGGAGTAATAGGCGAGTTTAGGTAATTTCATATTAAAAGCTTTTACATCCTTACCGGGGTTTGGATAATAAAGGAGAGCGGCACCCTTATCAATCTCTTCCTTGGTTGGAAGACGGCCATTTACTGCAGGAGTTTTTTCCCATTCTGTAATCGGTATTGGAGGAAAGAGTTCAGCGACAGACTTTTGATCCCTTTGTTTTTTCTCTGCACAGGATGCAAGTATCAGCAGAATGATAATCCCTGTAATTTGTGTTTTCATCTCTTTTGAGCAATAATATAAACATGGTTTTCAGGATATTGATCAAGCTGAAGATGAATGCATTCACAGCCTGATTCCATAATTGTCTTTAGGTTCCCGCTTATTCCTAAGCTACTATATGGGAACTGGTCTCCATGCCATTCACTTTCATGTTCATCAATAGCATCCCCAAAAGTGTAGATCAGTATTCCGGAATTTTTGAGCATCCTGCAAAGTTTAGAAATTACAGGTCTTTGCATTTCCATTGGTAAATGAAATATACTGTCCCAGGCAATGATCAGGTCAAATTGCTGATCGCTCTCCCAATCGATGATATTAGCATGCTCAAAATTGCATTCCGTGTGCTGTGATTGTGCAATTGCAATCATCTCTGCTGATGCATCAATACCGTACACAGTAAAATTTTCCTGGATTAATTTGCGGATTATCCGTCCGCCGCTTCCGCAACCCACATCAAGGGCATAGTCTTTATGCTGACAATAACGGATAGCCCCTTCAATCTGTTCTAAACCATACGAGCTATTGACATGATTCTCATGCCACCACTTCGCAATTTTATCGTATTTTTTGCCGATGTCGGGATACATACAGTAAAAATATAAAATTTGCTACTCCACTGATCTCAATATTGTTTTTATATTTATACTTAAATTATTTAATCTTAAATTAATATTGTGGAAGAATATATAGGTATTGTTAAACTATTTGGTGGTAATTTCGCTCCCAAGGGATGGGCTTTTTGTAATGGAGCCTTACTTTCAATTACTCAAAATTCGGCTTTATTTGCCTTATTGGGTAATCAATTTGGTGGTGACGGTATATCTACCTTTTCGCTTCCAAACCTTCCACCTCTTCTGTCAGAGAACGAAGCTCCAATTCAATATATCATCTGTTTGTTTGGTATATTTCCAATAAGAGATTAAATTTCACAACCCATGGCTGTGCAATGAGTAATTATTAAATATGAGTGCTATCTCAGAAATTCTGATTGCCCATAGTTAATCGCGCCATCAGGTAACTCACCGTTGATTCTGCTCCCTGGTTCAGGTTTACATTATTGAGTTCAATTCCGTCATAGCATCCACCTGTACAGGGATTATATACGATCTGATTTAAATGATTATTGCCTTGAAACCAGCTAAATGCTGATTCCATTTTTCTCTGGTAAGAGGGCTCCCTGAAATGCCTGTAGAATTTGCTCAATGCAATTATTGTATAGGCGACATCAATGGGTTGCTCACCACCGGCATGATCAGCAGGCTGATCTTCACCTTTTTGAAGCCAGGTTATATTAGAAATTACCTTGATATTGTCGTCATTGAAGGTTTTTTCTAAGAGAAAATCAAAACTTGATTTGGCAATGTCTTTATAAACCGTTTTACCGGTTGCCAGCCAGGCACATAAGAGTGCTTCAGGTAAAATGCTATTGGCATAGGTGAGATAGCTTTCATACCAAACCCATTCTTCATCAGATTCATGCCTGAACATTTGAACCAGACGGTCTGCAAGTTCAATGATCAAAGGATGATCTGCCTTAGAATTACGGTAATAAAGTCCTTTGATTATGAATCCGATTGACCGTGTTGAGTGGGTTGTATAAGTATTTGGTAGCGCTTTCCGGATGATTAATTCAGCTTCTTCAATTATATCAGGCGGTAGTATATCAGCAATTGAGATCAGGTAACCCAACGCCCATATTGCTCTTCCGTTTGCATCAGAAAGGTTCGTTGCATCATTTTGTTCAGTAAAATCTTTATCGGCGTTCACATAATTGAGAAAGTTCCCCTCGTCTTGAATACAGTATCCTATAAAGTTCAGATATATCTTAATATAGGTGATATCGGCTTTGTCGCCACACATCTCAAAATGCTGACAAAGTGCTATCATGGCCCTTGCATTATCATCCAGTGTATAACCTGATTCAATATCCGGATGATTAAGTTTTGAAAACTGAATCATCCCAAAATCTGTAGTCATACTTTTTATATGCGACAGATTTATTTCAGGGAGGTTATAATGCAGTTTAAGTTTTTCCTGACTGATTTTCTCAATTAAATGAGCGTGAGCAATAGCAGAATTTTCCCATGAAGTAGCAGCCATCATGTGTAAACCATTTGAACTGATATTCGCTCTCAAAACTTCATCATCGATTAAACTGTTGACTGCGTCTGCCAGCTGATCCGGGTTTTCGAAGTCGAAAATTATTCCTGCATCATTGCCTAAAACCTCGCGGGCATGTGGAATGGGAGTGGAGACGATCGGACATCCCGAACTAATTGCATAGGAGAAAGTGCCACTAACAGCCTGATTTCGATCTTTCGAGGTAAATAAATACACATCCGTAAGCTGCAGGTATTCCAGAAGTTCAGGTAATGGTAAAAACTGGTTCACAAAGCGTATATGCTTCTGAAGGTCAAGGGATTCTATTATTGACAATAGCATTTCTCTATACCATTCTCCTTCTTGTTTAACAACGGATGGATGTGTTTTTCCAATGATTAGAAAGATAATATCCGGATTCCGTTTAATGATATCTGGCAATGCATAAAGTGTGGTTTCAATACTCTTTCCGGAACTTAAAAGGCCAAAGGTTGAGAGTACTTTTTTGCCAGCCAGATTATACTTGGTCTTGAGAAGTCTTGCATCAACCTGCGGTACCAGATGTGTTCCATGTGGTATAATTGCAATCTTTTCTGGATTTATTCCATATTCCTCCCGTAGGATTTTTGCAGAAGAATTGGTCATGACAATTATGGATTCTGCAGCGTCGGCAATACTATGAACGTTTTGTTTTAGTAGTTCATCTGCTGTAGGTAAAACGGTATGAAAGGCAATAATTACAGGTTTTGTTATTGATTGAATCAGTTTCAGGAATTTAGCTTCTTTTTTGGCAAAGAATCCAAATTCATGCTGTACGATAACCATCTTGATTTCAAGATTTTGGTTGATTTTATCAGCGAGTTTTATAAATGCGTCCTCTTTGTCGGTGTTTAGGATATATTTGATTGCATCAGGGTAACTGTGTATTTCATTTTCTGATTCAAGCGGGCAAAGACTGATTTTGAAAGATTGCCCAAATTTATTGTCGAGGACTTTTATCAGGTCTTGGGAATAAGTTGCAATACCACATTCCCTTGGCGGAAATGAGGTAATGATCAGGATTTCTGGGAGAGTCTGTATTTTGGCATTGGACCTATGCTTTGGAACTGATTTTTTATATTTTATTAAATTAAACTGTGCAATACTATTGCCAATCATTGGCCTGTCAAGAAGGTTGGTTTCAGTTCTCATCTTTTATAGGATGTTTAAGCAATTCTGTAATTAATCCGGATAAACTCATAGAGGCAGTGGCCACCCTTTCATCGGCTGCACCATAATAGATATACAGGGTGTCGTCAAATAAAGCTGTTCCTGTTGGGAAGCAAACATTATTCACTTCGCCATTGATTTCCCAGCTTTGTTCCGGCTTAAAAAGAGGATATGGAAGTCGGGCAGTTTCTTTTTGCGGGTCATCGAGGTCCAGGAGCGCTGCACAGGCTGAATAGACATATCCATTGGTAGTATCGTGTACACTATGGTAAATTAATAGCCAACCATCTTTCGTTTCTATCGGTGGACATCCACCTCCAACATAACTTATTTCGTGTTTATATTTTGGAGAGATAACAATGCAGCACTCTATATTCAGGAAATAATGTTGCCAGAACTCATTAGTTAGTTCTTTCAAATCCTTTACTGCAACTACTTGAATATCAGGCTTTATCCTATGAAGGAAATGTAATTTACCATTGATTCTGCGTGGAAAAAATATCACATTTTTATCCCACATCAAAATGTTAACATTCAGTTTTTCAATGCTATGCCATGGCTCATTATAGCGCAGGTATTTTTCGTTGATTGATCTTTTGGACGCAGCCAAATGATTAAATTCCTGGAAGGTTAATTGAGGACTTATTATTCCATGTTTCTCCCAGGTGATAAGATCCTTTGAAGTAGCAAGTGCTCCAAGGGCATTAATACCATCATAGGCTGTATAAGTGAGGTAATAAAGATCATCAATCTTTGTAATCCGGGGATCTTCAACACCATGTAATTCATACGCTGCCTGCGGGAATATGAGCGGAGAATCTGAGCGCTCAATAACAGTTAGTGGACCTTTGAGTTTACAATATCCAATTGTCGAATAATTTCCTTTACTTACTGCCCTATAGAACAAATGGACATCATCGCCAACCCGGATTGCTGCAGGGTTCAAAACACCTTCATTCTCAAATCCCAATTCGGTTTTTTCGATTAGGATCCCTTCTTTTTTAACTTCAATCATTATAAAACTGGCTTAAAACGTAATAGTTTACAAAGGGCAGATTAGGATCCAGAGTAACCAACGAATGAAAATTATTCCTGGTTTAGTTACTTATCGGCTGGTGAAGAAAGTCAAAAATTGCCTTGGTGTTCCAGTGAATTCTAAAGTCTGAATAGCAATTTGGATGCCAGAATTTGGCGGATCAATTTCTGATTGATGCTCTTAAGAAGGGTAAGTATGAATTTATGATCAGCCTGCAATTTTTTTGATCATTCCATTAAAAATAAAGCCATGAAATGGAAGGACTGCATACCAGTAAAGCCGACCCAGAACGCCCAGGGGTCTGAAAGTAGCAGTTTGAGTTAGGATATCATTCTCGTCAATTTTAAATTCCAGCCAAGCCTCGCCGGGTAATTTCATTTCTGCATACAATAACAGTCGCTTTTCTTCCTTATCTGCAAGTAATACCCTCCAGAAATCAAGGGCATCACCCGAAACTATTTCTGAATCACTTTTTCTGCCTCTGCGCATCCCCACCCCTCCGGATAGCTGGTCAAGAAATCCCCGGATTTCCCAGAGCCAGTTTCCATAATACCAGCCATTTTTACCACCAATCGACCAGATTTTTTCCAGGGATGCATCGGTGTTTTTAACCTTTAATTTGCGAATGTCTTTAAAGCAACCATTTACCGGAACCTCAATGAATTTTGAAAATCCTTCTCTGAAAATGTCACTTGTTTGTGCATCCTTCCAGCTTGAAAGCACCTGGTTTTGTTCTATTTTGTCAAAAGCGAGTTTAATGGATGTATCAAAATCAATTAGTTTTATATCCAGCATTTCAGCTAAGTGATTAGGTTTACAAATTACTTCAACCTTCATGCTGTTTACCAGATTCTTTGCCAGAGCATAGGATGTAGCCGTTACGAAATAAAGCCAGTAGGAAGAAATTTTCGGGGTCATTACCGGGACGATCAATATTCGTCGTTTTAGTCCACGGATCTTCGCAAAGTGCAGCAGCATTTCTTTATAACTTAAAATGTCCGGTCCGCCAATATCATAACTCTTATTATAAGTTTCGGATTTACCAATAACACCCTTTAAAAAATCGACTACATTGCGGATTGCGATTGGCTGACATCTAGTTTTCAACCAGCGGGGGGTAATCATAAATGGTAACTTCTCTACCAAATCGCGAATGATTTCAAATGAAGCACTGCCTGAGCCAACTATAATGCCTGCCTTTAGGGTAGTTAATGCAAATTTGGAATCCGACAAAATCGTTTCTACGTTTTTACGTGATGTCAAATGTTTAGATAACTCATCCGCATTACCTATTCCACTGAGGTATATAACTTGTTTGGCATTTGTTTGCTCAATCTGATCTTTAAAATTTTCGGCACAAAGCTCCTCCATATTTTCGAAGTCTCCACTTTGGGTAGACATGGAATGGATCAGGTAATATGCTATGTCTATATCAATTGGAATTTCCTGTAGACTTGACTTATTTAAAAAATCTGCTTCTATTACCTTAAGGTTGAAATCTGAATAGTTTTTCCTGTTAAATCGGTTTTTATCCCTTACACAACAAACTACTTCATGACCTTCTTCCAATAAAACAGGTAATAATCTTTGCGCAATATATCCGGTTACACCGGTAAGCAGGATTTTCATGGATTAATTATGGATAGGAGTTTGATTAAAGATAAGGTTTAGGGATTATAATTGGGGGGATTAGGATTAATAGGATTATTAGGATTAATAGGATTATTAGGATTAATAGGATTATTAGGATTAATAGGATTATAGGATTATTAGGATTAGAGGATTGTAGGATTAATAGGATTATAGGATTATTAGGATTTCTTAAGTGCAAATAAAAATCGCTCCTGAAAATATTCACGACTTCATAGGCTTAAATTAGGCTTTATGATTAGAATCAGTCTTTATACTTTCATGAATGATTTAATCGAAACTCCTGCTGATAATGCTGCCATAATTAAAATAATTGATTCGGGAAAATGAGTTTAAGGATTTTCATTCTTTGGATTTTTATTTTTTCTGCATTTTTCACTGCAATATTTTACCTCATTCCAATTCTTTTCCCATTTCTTGCGCCAGACAAAGGGTAGTTTGCAAACAAGACAAATTTTTTGTGGCAGTTCGCTTTTTTTCATCCTTAAGATTTCAAATCAATGGCTTTTGGGGACAGGTTTTCAATTTCTAGTCCGGGAATGTATTAGGGTGATTCGCAAATTCCTGAAGCCAAATTATGTACAGAAAATTATTTTTTGGATATTTTATTCATGCTGATAGTCCTTTGTCTTGAACATTTAAATCGCAGCATATCCGGGCTAGCTTTAAATTCATGTTTTACACCAACTCCCGATGAAACTCTTTTACGCCAGCGTTTAAAGCTGGAACTTTTGAGTTCTTTGCGCATCAGTTTTTCAACTTCGCCCTGATTAATGCCAAACTGTACTTTTATGGCATCAAAAGTGGTACGGTCTTCCCAGGCCATTTCCACAATTCTATCCTTTTCTAATTCGCTAAATGAGTTCAATCTGTTGTTGCTATTATAGAGTGCTTGCAAAGATAGAAATAAGACCTGTGGGAGGATGTCTGTTGTGGATAGCGGGTTTATTATTACAATAGAATGAGGATTCCAGTGATCTTTAATCAGAGAAGTGAATTTTAGTTAGGATCCTAAAATTGAGAAATTTAGCCTGTATTTACCTTCCTTTATATTTATGAGATTCTTCCCTTTTTTTTCCGATGAGGTTTATACTTTCATATAGCAGTGAAGTATTTGTTAAAAGCCGATCCAATTCCTGGTCAAAAAATTGTGCGGTATAGTCATTCCATTGTCCGGGATGTTTATCCAGCTCACTGAAGCTGTTTCCAAGGGTGCTTATGTATTCCTTTTTTTCAGGGGCATCTCCAATAAAAATTGGTGGGTATAGATCATACATCAGCATCCAGTTTTTAGCAACTCTGGTTACTCTTCCGTTTCCATCAGCAAAAGGATGAATACGAATTAATTCGTGATGAAAGTATATGGCTTTTAGTAGGGGGTTTTTTATAGACTCCATTTTAAAGAAAAGCTCGGAAACCAATGAGGGAACCAATGCCGGCTCCGGACAAATATGTGCACCAATTTGCACCAGTGTTTGCCGGTATCGATTTGGGTGTATGGCATTTGTTTCGGGCGAAACCAGACGAAGTAATTGAAATAATTGAATCTCCTTTTCAAAAGTATTGTGTGAAATGATTTCTTCAATGACAAAATCAAGTGAAGCTCTTAGATTTTTCAAATACTCTCTAGCCTCTTCCTCATTCTGAGCCTCCATTTGAGCATTTTTTATACTTAAGAGCTCTTTCAGATTATTTACACCTTCCAAATAAATGTCTAAAAGGTCATCGTCTAAATGATAACGGCTATATATGATCAGCCTGTAAATTGACTTAACAAGCTTGTCAATTTCTGTTATTTTTTCCAGATTGATTTGAATATTTTCGGTAGACAGCAGTTCCATTATTTTTGTTTCTATTCCAACAGGTAAAAACTTATTGGAATTTTTAAGCCCCAAATTGTTATTTAACCCTAAATATATGTCGGATTATGCTTGATACATTCTTGGAATTAAAGAATTTACCCTGTGCTTACCAAAGGGTAGTTTAGACCCGCTTTATTCGAATGTTGTTCGTCTCCAGTCTACAGTTACTGCCGAGCCCATAGCCAGAATAATCGAATGCGGCTCCTGAATAGCTAAGAATGCGAAATCATCCCCATACATTGATTTGAAGTCGCAATGGATTGAATAATCCATCACCTTATTGACCTGCCATCTGGGATGATTCACCCGATACTCCTGAGTTAGCCGACCATCTATTTTTGTATATCCGTAATAATGTTCAAAGATGAATTCCTCAACACTACCTTCCAACATTTGCTCACTTTCTACTGTTGAATTGACAGCAATGTGATTCCATTCCTTATTTATTTTCCATTCATATCGAATGTTTTTTCCGGATCGGGAGTCAGTAATCAAATTTTTTGTTGGTATAGCGATGTAATGTTCTTTGTATAATTTATTAGCAAGCCATGCAACCAATTTGTAAGGAACAGTTTCATTTATAAAGACTACACCTCTCTTAATGGTATTTCCATCAATTCTTTTTACATAAAACCTAAGATTTATTTCTTCAAAAGTTCCTAAAAGCGGGATGGGTATTTTAAACAGACTTGTTTTTTTAAACATAAAACCAACCAGACTCACAAAGCATTTATCATGGTAAAGATCAAGTTCAACACCTTTTGGTAAATATGCTTGCAGCACCTCAGGATTCAGCTCATAATTAGCCATAATTAAATTTTCCCAACGTGCGGATAAAAAGGTTTCTCTCATTTGATTTCCAAAGAATGTACGAAATTAATAATGTCCCGGATGGACATCCTGTTAATTTAATTTTGAGGTGTTTATATCTCTTATATTATCTTTCAGCATATTTTATACTGATTTCTTAAAAGACATGAGAGTAATTATTTCTACGCTTTTCGACCTGTTCGCCTTTACTATCTTTCAATAGTTCTGAAGGTAAGATTTACTCTGGGCCGGCTGATTAATTTGGTAGGTGGCATTTATCTCAAAAGCTCTATTGCAGGCAGAGTCTACATAAGATTAAAATTCTCAAAATACCATGACTTGGTTTTCTCCTGTCCAAAATCTAATATGAATAACAAATATTTCAAATTTAAGTTTCCCTATTTTTCCTGCCAATCAAAAGTGGAATCCTCAATTTAACAATTTCTCCTATAAATCAAGGGGTTTTGCATTTCATCATTCAGCAAGTCGCCAATTTTTAATTTATTTACCTGTTCATCTGTTAAAATATTTTTAATACCATTGAATTTTGCTCCATCGGGCATATAAGCACAGGTCATTGCTCTGCGAAAACCATTAGTCATATTAGCACCCGCACCATGAATCGTTAATCCGTTATGAAAGGAACAGTTTCCTGCTTTCATCGGCACTGCTACAGATTTTGTTTGAATAAATTGAGGATAAAAATCAAAAACAGCATCCATATTCTTTCCAATACCAGGATTCTCAAAAGTTGTTGTATGATAGGAGCCAGGTATAAAATACAGACAACCATTTTCATACGTAGCATCATCCAAGGCAACCCAAATAGACAATGCACGCCTGTCACTAAAAGACCAGAAAGGAGTATCTAAGTGCCACGAAGTTGGGTTGGCCCAGGGGCGTTTTATTAAAGCCTGATCATGCCAGATTCTTGTGCCTTCCCAGCCAGCTAAATCGGCCACCATCTTCCCTATATTTTCATCAAGCATTATCTTTTTTACAGCAGCATTTGTTTGCCAAAGGTTCAGCATCTGGTCAAACACTTTACCATAGTAATCGCTGTCTTTATTAATACCATCATCTTCGCCGATCTTAGCGTCGTTGCCAGGCATTTTTTTACCGTCCCGCTGTTGGATAGCTTCTGTTACAGCTTCCCGCCAACAGGAAAGTTCGGATTCAGTTAAAAAATCTTCTACCAGCAGATACCCATTTTCATGGTAAGATTGAATTTGTTCTTGTGTTAATGTTACTTTCATAAAAGTAAATTTTGTTTTTTTGCTTTAATAATAACCATTAAATTTTCAGATAAGCATCTGAAATTGTCCTGCACTTTAAATTAATAGCCTTATCTATATTAGAAATATATTCATTTATAGGTTTAAAACCTCAAGTTTTGCTGGCTGCCTGAATTCTGCCATGATCGATAAATTGCATGCAGAAGCCAAAATCTGTCAATTAAATGAAAGCATCAAACAAGTATATACGCCGAACTTCATGATACTGGGATAGGACCTGTCCTTAACAGACAAACTCAGTTTCATTTCTGTCTTTTCTTTCGATGAATTTCATTTCTGAATATAACCATATATATATAAATCAAGGATCCATGCTTATTCCAGCATGTGAGATTAAATAGAGGTTTTTAAATAGATTATTGGTTTTTAGCTTGGCGATTAGCGCATTTCGAAGCACTCCGCTATTCGACCTGTTCCGCTCAACTATCTTACAATAGTTCTGAAGGTAAGGTTTACTCTGGGCCGGCTGATTAATTTAGTAGGAGGTAGCCTATGCAGCCAATGGGATTGTGTAAGTCCTTTCATGATCAGTAAACTAGCATGCTCTAAAACTAAGCTGATTGTCTCTTTACTTTCTTTGTGTTTGAAGGCAAACTTTCGTTCTGCACCGAAGCTTAAAGAAGCAATTGCTCCATTCTTTTTCAAATCTTTTTCAGCGTCACTATGCCAGGCCATGCCTTCTTCACCATTATGATACAGGTTTAATAAGCAGGAATTAAACGTTTCTCCCGTATGTTGCTCAATCAGCAATTTAAGTTCAAGGAGTTCTTTTGTCCATGGCAAGGCTGATTTTGTGGTGTTGGAGTAAGTATATTCATAGGGTCTGTCGCCATACCAGGCAACTTTACGTTTAGTGATGATTCTTTTGCCAAATATAATAGCTTCATCATTCCGCCATTCTATCGTATCTAACAGGGTTTTTAGGTAATAATCAGCCTTTTGCTGATTCAGTAATTTACCATAGTAATTTACTGTTCCGTCTTTGGGCAGGTAATTTTTGTTTATATCAGGAATTGTGTTGAATAGATCCATTGGATTAGATGATGTTGTATTGAACCCAATTGGGCTAGTTTATTGTGGATAATCGATTTTATTATACCAGTCAAATTTAGTTAAACTCTGTCTGTAATAGGATTGGTAGGATAAAGATGATTAATAGGATTTTTCAAAATCATCTTTATCACCAAAATCACAGTTCAGACACCTTTATCCACCTATTATCTGAACTATGATTGTTTTGATTTTTGTGATTAAGGTGATTCTGCTTTTTCATAATAATCCTACTATTCCTACTAATCCTACCAATCCTAATTCAGAATTTCCTCCTTATAATTAGTTTCGCAACCAATATATTTGGAACCCAGCACAACCAGGCTACAATTACATAAGCTTTATTAAAATCACCAAAAATCATTGTTAAAAACGGAAGCCAGATCCTTAATGTTACAGCTGCAAAGCATGCAGCATAGCTATAGATCATCATTTTTTGATGTTGTTCAATCTGTTTGTTTCGGATATGCAAATAAGCCATCAGCGTATTGTAGAACCAGATAATACCCAAAGAAATAAAGCCCAGAGAGCTTATGAAGCCACCGGTAGCATTAAATCCGATATAAATTCCTGCTACCGAACTAAGAAAAACTGCTATCAGGTAAAGCTTGCCAACTTGTTTATGCAACTTGAGATTTCGTGCCCTCAGTTTTGAACTGAATTGAATCCAGCCAATAAGCAGAGCAAGCCCTCCTAAAATTATGTGGGTATAAAAACCAATGTTCCAGAATATACTGTTTAACAATTCAGGTTTTTTTGAAGATAACAGGCCAAATTCTCTGGGTATCAGGAAGTATATACCCGGGTAAAGTCCGATAGCAATAGCCATGGTCACGAACAAAATCCAGGATATTTTTTTTATCATAACAGTCTCGGAAGCCGGTTTGCCAAACAAAATTCTTTATAATTTTTTTATTCGCTGAATTTTATTTTTCCGCTCTACTAATAAACCAGAATTGATTGCATAAATATCCTTAACGGATATTAGTTAAATCGAAAAGTTTTATAGTATAATCAAACAATTCAGTGCCACCCCATTTTCCGTGTCCGGGAATTACAATTTTTGCACCGGGATAGGCTTGTTTGATTTTACGCATAGTTTCCGACCAGGCATAGATATTGGCATCACCAAGAAAGCCTTTCGAAGCACCACTTTCCTTTACCAGACATCCCCCAAAAATCGCCTTGTCTTCAGGAAAATATCCGATGATATTGTCTCTGGTATGCCCTTCGCCAAAATATTCGGCATATACTTTTTTATTCCCAACCTTAATGCTGAATTTATCGTGAAAGGTGTTTATAGGTTTTGAGAATTTTGTTCCGTTCTTGTTCAGTAGTTCAATGGTCTTAGCCGAGGCATATGCCGGGATATTAGATTCATTAAATTTTTCGAGACCTCCAACGCAGTCATTATGAAAGTGAGTCGGGATAATTGCTTTTATTGTACAGTTTAGAGTTTTAGTAACATAAGAAATCAGTTCTGCAGAGCCCTGATCATTTGAAGGCGTATCAAAAATAATGGCTTCATTTTTATTAACTACAATCATTCCATTGCAAGCTACCGTCCCAAAATCATTTGTTTTTAAAAATGAAATATGTTCATAAATGTGATTGGATAGTTTTTGAATGATCAGATTTTGAGTTTGATACAATGCTAAACTATCTGCATTCGCTCTGAGTATATAGGCAGCACTGCTTTGTTGGATCGCAGATATCTGGAATAAGGTAATGAACAGGATTTTAATGAAAAGGAACAGCTGTTTGGTCATGTATTTTTAATTAAATGGTTGGTCTATTGTTCGAATTCTGGTTTTCCATTGCCCGGATACGGCTATTCTATGTTGTTTACCTGATCATTCTTTATCCTTTAGGCCAGCTGATTTTATCACCCGGCTGCTGGTATTTATTTTCCAGATTAAAATTGCATTTAATAGCGTTATGATAGTAAAAATTTTCTCGAACAGTGTTTTAGCGACTATATTTCCTATCGTATTTAGTGAAAAAAGGACAAAGAAAATCCATAAGGTTAAATTTAAAGCCTTATCACTAAATATAGCTTTTACAAAAGCCCCTTTCTGAAGTACTATGTAAATAAAAAATAAGTTGATAAGTACCGATAAGGATTCAAACGTATACATTTCTTCATCCGTCTTTAGTCTTCCACCCCAGGTTACAGCATAGGGAATAATTTTAAGCATGATCATCAGGTGAAAGACAAAGGCAAGCAGTGAAATCCCTATTAGTATTTTATGGTATAATTTAGGTTTTTTCATTTTTCTTAGTATCCGGGTAATTGATTTGGATTAAATTATGGATCAAATTTTTCGATTCTAACAACTCGCTCGGTGATTTTTCAGCCTTTTCTTTTGACAATGAACGCAATAACCTTCGGATCAGTTAACCTGTGCTGTAAAGGCCAAGCGCCATTTTAAATATACTTTCAATTGTCCTGATTGGTAGATCTTTATTTGGGTCAATTCTTAAAATTTTCATTCTTGCCCGATCACCTGATTCTAATTCGGGATGATCCAGCTGTTTTCCTTTTACGAACAGGATGTAAGGTTGGCTGGTCTTCTTATCGGTCCAAAGATAACAGAACATCTTTTTTTTATAGCAAAAGCAGGGCATTCCATATTTCTGAGTTTCAGTAATTTCTTGCTTTTGGGCAAGAATAATATCCCGTAAAGCAAGTAAGCAAGCCTTGTTTGGTTCCCCCTGACTCAGATAGAAATGATGTAATTGTTCATTCATGTTCTCCTCAAACTTGATTTAGAGATGTTTTGAGTCTGCTGCTCATTGGTTTTATAACATACAAATCAGGAATTTAAGGTAAACAGACTACAATAACAGTGTTTTTTGTGTCTTAATACTATTGCTTAAGTCACGCCAGTCTAACTATTCAAATTGATTTTCAAACCGATTTGCATCTGATAAATATAAGCGAATTAGAGGCATAAAATCATACCCGGGAAGGTACCAACATTAGGTTTTGTTCGTACCTTCTTCGTACTTTGTTCGTATAAAGGCTCTTTTTGGTACCGCTAAGGCTATGTTATACGAACAAAGTACGATGTTGGTACGAAGATGGTCCCAAAATGTCATGTCCCGAAAAAGCTATAAAGGTGTTATTTTTCACAAATTTCTTTCAACTTAGCAAGTGCTTTTGGGTAATTTTCGTTCATATAATCCAAAAAATCTTCAGTGGTGTCTAAATCAACAGTAAGGCATGTTGTTCCCCGTCCGACAGGATCGTCCGGGCGGGCATTGTTTTCTTCGAAGGTATAGTTTTCAAATCCGTTTGCCCATTTTTCCACTTCTGGTCCTTCTGTAATTTCCTTGTCAGCCTTTAAAAGACCATAATGTTGAATAGAAACAAAGTGGTTCGGAATGTTTTCGACTATCCTGGAAACCATTCCTCCTTTTTCTCCATTCTCATCTACTCCAATAAATAGAATTTTATTTCCCTTGTCCCAACTTCCTTCGTATGTCGATGTCGGGTTAAACAAAGAAGTCCATTGCTCATAAGTTGATTTACTGTTAATGCCAAGCATAAAATCATAAACCCTGGTCACAGGTGCATTGATGCTTGCTTTGAATTGTAGCTTTTTCATAATTTAAATATTTGTTTAAATCATCCCGATAACTAGTGGGATTGAGTTATTATTTTCCGTCAAACTTAGCAGGTTAACATAGCCTATAACGTTTTCGGGCTTTAAGCTGTAGCGTTTAGCTGCACTTCGCCAGGCCTTTAGCACTAAAGTAGTTAGAAAGCAGGTAGTTTCAAATAGCACTGACCGCTATAGCTTGAAGCTGTTGTTAGCTGCCGTTCATATTATAAATGCTCCTGCTATAAGCGTGGAAATTAAAAGCAAAATAGACAGTCCAACTATTAAATAAGATGAAATTAATAGGATTTTTTTGTTCGTCAGATTGTATTGGTCGTGTAAACCATACGCAAGGAATAATAAACCCATAATGATTATAGAATTTCTTGTCCTGGTGCTATATGCATTAAAAGAAACCAGAGAGTCTATCGCATTTGGTGCCGAGATATTTGTTTCGGTGATTTCGTGGAAAGCATGAATTAGGAGAACAAAAAGGAAAGTGTTAATTACAAACAATAAAGACGCGATCATTATTGTGCTTTTTCCCCGCAGTAGCTTGACAAGATATACTTCTAATATAAGGATGAAAAGTAGAACAATAATCGTCTTTATATCTATCATATTTAAAATGTCAGCTAACGTCAGTTTGTCTAAAAACCTAAATAGGATTAAGATCAATCTGTCTATAAGATAAATATAAGCGATTTAGCGGCATAAAAAAGCAAGCCTTTCCCGACTTGATATATTAAGAGCAGAAGGATCGATAGCGTATAAAGGCTTAAAAAGGCAATTGAGGAAGCTAAAAACATATGCAAGTACTTCCAGGTACTTTTTGAGCCTATCTTGGTCAATAATATTGAATATCCGGCGCAGGTTGAATGCGGTAAAGATGAGTCCCACATCAGCTGAAGCATGCCTGATACTCTTCTTGGTCATGATGTAATAAAAGTCCCATTGCCTTTTGATGATCCCAAAAGGATGTTCTACAATTGCCTGCCGCCTTCGGTAAAGCTCTTTGTTTTGAGCGATTCTTTGCTTATTGGCCTCAATAAGTTCGGCATGTTCGGTACGTTCAATCAGCCTGCCTGCTTTGTTTTTGGTACACCGTTCAAAAAGCTTACAAGTCTGACATACCTTTGTTTTATAGTGCTTCATTCGGTTAATAGTTTTACCGTGTTTCTTGAAGTACCAGCGCCCATTAGTAGTCAGTGTTTCTCCGGCAGGACAAAGGTATTGATCAAGTACTTGGTCATAACTAAAGTTTGCCACATCAAAAGCCAGATCAGGAGCATGAGATGCGACTTCCGGAATAGCCACCATGACTTGTACTTCTTGTTTATCCGCATACTGGAATTCTGTTCCGGTATGGTATCCCTTGTCATAAAGCAGGATAAAGTCAGCCGATCCAATAATCGTTTTAGCCCTGCGTACCATGTTGCCCATCGCCTTACTGTCATTTTGGTTGGTGACCTTAAAATCGATTGGAATGTTATGTTTGGCATCCACGGAAGTTTGTACGTTATAGGCTACTTCGGTGATGTTATTACGGGTAATGAGCTGCCTGCTGTCCGGGTCTGAGGTAGAGATCTGCACTTCCCCGGTTTCATCCAACTGTTTTTTATATGCTTCGTATTTGTTTCTCTGCTGCTTGTGTTTATTGGCTTTGGTTTGAATTTCAGATTTATTCTCCTGACTAAGATCTTGATCCTGTTGGGCCAGTATGTTGCTGTATTCGGAGAGCTTTTCATCGATATAGGCAATATGGCGTTCGATCTTGGCTGGATTGAAATTATTTTTTTTGGAGTTCTGTGCACGGAGTTTGGTGCTGTCACCTGCCAGAAGTTTTCCACCGATCAGATTGAAATTCTTTGCCAGTGCTACGGTAGCATGGAATACTTTGCGGATGGCTTTAGGATTGTTCATTCTGAAATTGGCAATCGTATTATGGTCGGGAGCGAGTCCTTTCATTAACCACATCAATTCGATGTTTCGTTTACATTCCTTTTCCAGATGCCGGGAAGATCGGATCCTGTTGAGGTAACCATAAATGAAGAGTCTCAAAAGCTCAGAAGGGCGATAGGCTGGTCTGCCGTTATCGATAAATTGCATATCGAAGCCAAAATCAGCCAGATTAATGGAAGCAACAAACAAGTCGATCAATCGTACTTCATTGTTCTGGGCTATGGCCTGTTCTAAACAGAAAAACTCGGTCTGATTTCTGTCTTTTCCGGTGATGAATTTCATATCTGAATATACCCATAACCGCAAAAATCAAGGATCAATACTTATTAAAAAATGTGGAAAACAAGGAGGGGTTTTTAGACAGTTTGACGTTTTGC
>Ga0154020_10003820_pt1 | contig 18032 bp, 12 predicted proteins | sample Klosneuvirus_201_FD_109709 | JGI IMG/M metagenome (GOLD analysis project Ga0154020, IMG submission 109709) | Active sludge microbial communities from wastewater, Klosterneuburg, Austria - Klosneuvirus_20160825_MG | ecosystem: Engineered > WWTP > Aerobic digester > Activated sludge | place... | reverse complement strand
GCAGGCCATGCTCGCCGGCAACGCGGTCGCCGTCCACGACATGGAAGCCGCCATCCACGGCACCACGCTCGGGATGGATCACGATGGACGCCCGACCGAGGGTGGCCATGGCCTGCACATGCGCGCGATCAACTCGGTGCGCGCCGCCGGTTCGATCGAGGCCGCGGTCACCTCGGGCCTGGTGTCCGGCGGCATCATGCACACCCTGGTGCGCTCGGGCGTGCCCTACGTGCTGGCGGGCTCGATCCGCGATGATGGTCCGCTCCCCGGCGTCTACAGCGACGCCCTCGCCGCGCAGGACGCGATGCGTGAGCATGCCGTGCGCGCCACCGGCGCGGTGTTCATTGCCACCGCGCTGCACGCCATCGCCGTGGGCAACATGCTGCCGTCGTTCCATACGCAGAATCCCGAGGGACGGCCGGAACCGCTGATGACGATCTGCGTGGACCAGACCGAATTCGTCGTGAACAAGTTGAAGGACCGCGGGACGCATCAGGCGTTCGGCGTCGTCACCAATGCCCAGGACTTCCTTACCGTGCTTCGCACCTACGTTGAACGATGCTCGCCAGTCTGACCCCCCGTGGTCCGGGCGAAGGCCCGCACTGGGAGCGCCTCGCCATCTGGCTGCACGACCAGCTCCCCGTGGTCGAAGTCGATGGCGTCTGGGTGTTCCGTGTCCTGCGGCGTGACCTCAACGAATACGGGACCGCGGTGCTGTCGCGGGTGGATGGCGATCGCCGCCGCATCTACACCGCCTCGTATGTCGCCACCATCAAGGGAAAGAAGCGGGGCGGCTTCGAGGCGACGATCGAGGAGGTCGGCAGCGGTCCGTTGGAGGCGCTGCGCGAGTTGCTGGCGTTGGTGCCGGTCCGCGCCGACGACGAGGACCCGCCGGTGGCCGTCGACGTCGACCTCTGGTTCCCGCCGCAGGTGGTGCAGGAAGAACTCCCGCTCGACGGGCCCGTCGGCGAGGACGTGGCGGAGGACGCGGAGGTGGTGGCCGTGACCGCCGAACACGAGGCGGCCGAGTCGTCCGGGGACGCGGGTGCCGACGACTGAGGTCGACGGCGCGCGTGAACTGGGCGAGCGCTTCCGGCGCTGGCTCCGCGAGCGGCACCTGCCGGTCACCCGGCAGCGCGACCTGGTCGCGCACGCGGTCTTTACCGGCGGGCAACACCTTTCCGTGGATGCCATCCAGCGCCACCTGCGGGATCAGGGGCACAAGATCGGACTCGCCACGATCTACCGCTCGCTCGACGTGCTGGTCGACAGCGGCCTCGTGCGCCAGCACGACTTCGGCGAGGGCTTCAAGCGGTGGGAGGCGCGTCGGCAGGGGGCGCAGCATGGGCACCTCATCTGCACCCGATGCAGCGGCGTGACCGAGTTCTCCACCGAGCGCTTCGAGCGGGCCCTCCCGCTCGTGGCCGACGAGCACGGCTTTCTTCCCCAGCGTCACCGCGTCGAGATCCACGGCCTCTGTCGTGCCTGTCGCGACGCCGAGGTCGGGGTGCTCGCCCGCGCCGGGCGGCGCGGCTGATGGGGGACGGTGCCGTCGGTCCGCTGATCGCCTTCACCGGCGGCCTGCTCTCCTTCCTCTCGCCCTGCGTCCTTCCCCTGGTGCCGAGCTATCTCGGCTTCCTCACCGGGATGACGCTCGACGAGATGACCGACCGGAAGCATCACGCCGTGCTGCATGCGCTGCTCTTCGTGTCGGGCTTCACGCTCGTGTTCGTGATCATGGGCGCGGGCGCGACGGCCCTCGGCGCGACGCTCACCTACAACAAGATGGCGATCGCCAAGGTGGGCGGCGTGCTCGTGCTCGCCTTCGGCCTCTACACCATGGGCGTGGTTCGCATCCCCGCGCTCGATCGTGACAGCCGGATGCACCTCGACCGCAAGCCGCTCGGCTTTCTTGGCTCCGTGCTGGTGGGGATGGCGTTCGCCGCCGGCTGGACGCCGTGCATCGGACCGATACTCGGCACGATCCTCGGGCTGGCGGGCACCAGCGGCGACGTCACGCAGGGCGTGGCGCTGCTGCTCGCGTACAGCGCGGGGCTCGCGGTGCCGTTCGTGGCGGCGGCCTTCGCGGTGGACAAGTTCCGCGTCTGGTTCACCCGCTTCCGCCGCTGGATGCCCTGGCTGCAGCGCGCCAGCGGCCTGCTGCTGGTGATCGTGGGGTTGTTGCTGGTGACCGGCGAGTTCACGCGACTGGCCGCGATGCTCAGTGCGATGACACCCGAGTGGCTCTCCGAGCGACTTTAGCCGTCTAGGCCAGGCTCTCCTCCAGCTCCTGCCGACTCAGCAAGGCCACGTACCGTCCCCCCTTCGCCATCAGCTCCGCATGCGTCCCGCGCTCCGCGATGGTGGAATCGGCGAGGACGATGATTTCGTCGGCGTCGCGCACCGCCGAGAAGCGATGCGAGATGATCAGGCAGGTCCGCCCCACCATCGCGTCGCGCAAGGCGTGGAGGATCTCCTCCTCCGTCTGCGCATCCACCGCACTCAAGGCGTCGTCGAGCACCAGCACGGGCGGTTGGCGCACCAGCGCGCGCGCGATGGCGGCGCGCTGCCGCTGTCCGCCGGAGAGATTGATGCCGCGCTCACCGAGCATCGTCTCCCAGCCGTTGGGGAGGTCGGGGAGGGCCTGGTCCAGGCGCGAGACCCGCGCGGCCTCGTCGAGCCGGCCATCGTCGGGGGAGCCGAGGAGCACGTTGTCGCGCAGCGTGTCGGAAAAGAGGAAGGTCTCCTGCGGCACCATGCCGATCGCAGCGCGCAACTCGCCCAGCGCGAGGTCGCGGAGCTCCACGCCATCCACGAGGATCCGCCCGCGATCGGGATCGTAGCTGTGCAGCAGCAGCTCGGCGATGGTGGTCTTGCCACTGCCGGTGGCCCCGACGATGCCCAGCACCTTGCCCGCCGGCAGGTCGAAGGAGACATCCCGCAACACCCAATCCCGCTCGGCCCCGGGGTAGCGGAACCAGACGCCCTCGAAGGTGATCCGGCGTGGCCCGCTGGTGGGGGGGAGCGGCGTCGGCTGTGCGGGTTCCCGGATCTCGGCCGTCTCCTGCAACAGTGCCTCGACCCGGTCCGAGGCGGCATCGCCGCGTTGGAGCAGGGAGATGGCCCACCCGAGCGCGATCATCGGCCAGACCAGCGTGGCGAGGTAGACGCCGAAGGCGACGAAGCCGACGATGGTCATCGTGCCGGCGAACACCGCGCGACCGCCGAAGATCATGGCGATCACGGCACCGAGTCCGCCGAGCAGGGTGAGCAGCGGGTGGAAAATCCCCTGGGCCCGGGCCAGCGAAAGGTTGCGCTGGACGTAGCCGTGGTCGAGGTCGTGGAAAATCGCGGTCTCCGCCGATTCCTGGGCATAGGCGCGCACGATCCGGACGCCGGCAAGGTGCTCCTGCACGAACGAGGAGACGTCGCCGAACTGATCCTGGACGGCCAGCGCGCGGCGATGGACTTCGCCCCCGAGGACGATCATCACCAGGGGCAGTCCGATCGTCGGGAGCAGGGCCCAGAAGGTGAGCATGGGCGAGAGGCTGACCATCATCGGCACGATCATCACGGTCCGCACGGTGGTGTCCACCAAGTACATGATGGCCGGTCCGGCCACCATGCGCAGGGCCAGCAGGTCGTTGGTGGCACGGGCCATCAGGTCGCCCACCGGCAGGCGCTGGTGGAAGTGCGCCGAGAGGCTCATCAGGTGCCGGAAGAGGGTGTTGCGGAGGTCGGTCTCCACTTCGCGCGAGGCGCCGTTGAGGCGGTGGCGCATCCCGAAGCGCAGCACACCACCGGCCAAGGCGAGACCGATCACCCAGAGCGCGGCCGTGGTGACGGCGGTGCGCGCATCGGGACCCGCGAGGGTGAGGGCGTCAATGCCTCGCTGGAGGTAGCGCGGACCGAGGGTCGTGAAGAAATTGGAGACGAGCAGGCAGAGGAAGCCGATTCCGTAGGCCGTCGCATGTCGGCGGAGATAGGGCAGGAGTCGGCGCAGCGCACGCATCGGGGAAAGGTACCCCCGGCGCGATCACATTACCCAGGAGCATCGCATGTCGCATCATCGTTTCGTCCTTGCCACCCTCCTCGCCATCGGCCTCTCGGCCTGCGGCGAGAAGACCGCCGAGGGCGACACTGCCCAGCTTCCCCTTGGCGACAGCCTGGTGCCCATCTCTGATGCGGCGCCGCTCGACACCAGCAAGCCTGCCGCGCCTCCCGAGACCGTCTTCGTGCAGAAGGCGCCGGTCGTGGTGCAGCGCCCCGCGCCGCGTCCCCCGGCCCCGACGCCGGTGACCCCTGCGCCGCGGCCGTCGGCCTCGGCACCGTCGCTCGTCAGCGGGGTGGCCATCCAGACGGTGATGATGGACTCGGTGCACTCGCAGTACACCCGCGTCGGCGATCCGATTCGCGTTCGCGTGGCGAATGACGTGATGAGCTCCGATGGCAAGGTCGTGATCCCGGCGGGCGCGGTGATCACGCTGGCGGTGACCGAGATCGGCCAGGCCAACAACAAGGGCGAGAAGGGGCTGCTCAGCCTGGCGGGTCGCTCGATCTCGATCAACGGGACCAGCTATCCGATCACCGCACGCGCCACGGACTACGAGTACGAGATGAAGGCACGCGGCGTCGGTGCAACCGACGTGGCGAAGACCGGCGCAGGTGCGGCGGCCGGCGCGATCATCGGTCGCGTGATCGGCGGGAAGACCGGCACCATCGTCGGCGCGGTCGGTGGGGCGGCGGCGGGCGCCGCGGTGGCCTCGCAGTCGGCCAACCGCGACATCATCGTGCATGCGGGCAAGGCGATGACCATCACCCTGCGCGACGAATTCGTTCGACCGTAGTGCGTCAGTAGCCCGAGGGGCCCCCGCCAAGGCGGGGGTCACTCACCCCCTGCCATCCCCCTCGCACCCGCGCGATCGCCTGCACGTCACCCATCCCGGTGGTGTTCTGGATGTCGTGGCCGATCGCCTTGAGCCATGCCACCACGGCCGGCGCGAAGCCGCCCGGTCCCTCGAGCCGCATCCGGTCGGGAAGTCCCTGGTGGTGCATGCGCGGCGCCTCCACGGCGGCCGGCAGCGACATCCCATGGTCGATCACGTTGCTGATGACGTGGTACACCTGCGTGATGATCGTCGGGCCGCCCGGCGTCCCCACCACCAGCCGCAACTCACCGGTCGGGTCGAGCACCAGGCTGGGCGTCATCGCCGAGAGCATCCGCTTGCCGGGCTTGATGGCGTTGACCTCGCCCTGCACCAGGCCGTACATGTTCGGCTTGCCGGGCGCCGTGGCGAAGTCGTCCATCTCGTCGTTGAGGAGGAAGCCGGCGCCGGCGACCGTCACGTGCGAGCCATACGAATTGTTCAGCGTCGTCGTGGTCGAGACTGCGTTGCCTGCCGCATCCACCACCGAGTAGTGCGTGGTGTTGCTGCCTTCCCGCAGGGCGGGGTCGAAGGTCGGCGTCGGCGTGTGCACCGCGAGATTGCCGCGGGCGCGCAACTTCGCGGCGTGTTCCTTCGACACCAGTTCGGCCAGCGGGATCTGCTCGAAATCGGGATCGCCGAGCCGCGCGTTGCGCTCGGTGAAGGCCAGACGCATCGCCTCGGCCTCGCGGTGGAGCAGGGCGACGGAGCCGAAGGGCGGCAAGGGGCCGTAGCCCTCGAGGATGTTGAGCATCATCGCGAGCGTCGCGCCCCCGGAGGAGGCGGGCGGCATCGAGAGGATGGTCCAGCCGCGGTAGTTCACGGTGATCGGGGTGCGCCACTTCGCCTGATAGCCGGCGAGGTCGGCCTTGGTGATGATGCCGCCACCGCGCTGCATTTCGGCGACGATGGCGTCAGCCACCCAGCCACGATAGAAGCCATCGCGTCCGCGCGAGGCGATCGCCTGCAGCGTCCTGGCCAGCGCGGGTTGCTTCCACAGCGTTCCCGGTGCCGGCTCCTTGCCGTTGATCAGGAACTGCGAGGCCGAGGTCTCATACTGGGCCAGACGCTCCACGTGGCCGCGGATGGAGCGGGAGCGATAGTCGTCGATGATGAAGCCGTCGCGCGCCAGGGCGATCGCCGGCGCAAGGATGCGCTTGAGCGGGAGCTTGCCGAAGCGGCGATGCGCCTCGAGCATGCCGGCGACCGCGCCCGGAACGCCCGCGGCAAGGTGCCCGTAGATGCTTCGATCGGTCGGCTCACCCTTGTCGTCGAGGTACATGTCGCGCGTGGCGGCGGCAGGTGCCGTCTCGCGGTAGTCGATGGTGGCCGCCGTGCCGTCGGCGAGGCGAATCACCATGAAGCCGCCGCCACCGATGTTGCCCGCCTCGGGGTGGGTCACCGCGAGGGCAAAGCCGACGGCGACCGCCGCATCAATCGCGTTGCCACCGGCCTTCATGATGTCGCGACCCACGTCGCTGGCGAGTGGTGAGCCCGAGGTGACCATGGCCGATGGCGCCTCCAGCACCCGGGCCTTGCCCGTGTGCTTCCACGTGGCCGGGAGGACGGTGGTGCTCTGGGCGAGCAGGGAGGGAGACGGCTGCGTCAGGAGGACGGCAGCGATGCACCATGCGGCGCGAAGCGGACTGTGCACGGAAACCTCGGCGGAGAATCAACGTCGGAGTTGTAGCCCTCTGGGGCACGCCGTAACTTAAGGCGTCGCGCGCCCTCCCGCACTCATCCAGGCCCCTCGATGACCTCGCCGCTGCGCAGCACCGAACGCCGCAATCCGCGATCGGCCGACCTCGACCTCCTCGATCCGCAGCGTCTGGTGGACCGCTTCGTGGCGGAGGACGCCATGGTGCCCGCGGCGGTCGGGCTGGCGCGCGAGGCCATCGCGGCGGCCCTCGTCCACATCGAAGGCGCCTTCCGTCAGGGCGGTCGGCTGACCTATGTCGGCGCCGGGACGTCCGGCCGACTCGGGGTCCTCGATGCGTCCGAATGCCCGCCGACGTTCGGCACGCCGCCGGAACTGGTGCAGGGGATCATCGCCGGTGGTCGGGATGCACTGGTGCGCTCCGTCGAGGGCGCGGAGGACGATCCTGCGCAGGGTGCGGCCGCCGTGGATGCGCGCGGCGTCGGAGCGTTCGACGTCGTGGTCGGGATCGCGGCCAGCGGCACCACGCCATTTGTCCACGGTGCACTCGAGCGTGCCGCGATGCTCGGTGCGCGCACGGTGTTCTTCAGCTGTGCCCAACCGCCGCAGACGATGGTGGACCTCTGTGACGTGGTGATCCACGTCGACGTCGGGCCGGAGTTGGTGACCGGCTCGACGCGCCTCAAGGCCGGCACCGCCACCAAGCTGGTGCTCAACATGCTCACCACCGGCGCGCTGGTCCGCCTGGGAAAGACCTGGGGCAACCTGATGGTCGACGTGCAGGTCACCAACGCGAAGCTGGCCGATCGTGGCGAGCGGATCGTGATGGAGGCCCTCGGCGTGCCGCGCGCCTCCGCACGCGATGCGATTCGCGCGGCGGGCGGCCGCGTGCGCACGGCGATCGTGATGCTTCACGACGGTGTTGACGCCGCGCAGGCGGAGGAACGACTCGCCGCTGTGGACCGTCGCCTCCGTGCGATTGTCGGCGACCCGCCGCCGGTGCAGGGGGACGCATGAGCGACGCCCCGGTGCTGCTGGTCGGCCTGATGTCGGGCACGTCACTCGACGGCGTGGATGCCGTCCTGGTGCGCATCGCCGGCCCGACGCGCGTCGAACTGCTCGGCCTCGTGCACCGAGGCTACACCCCGCACGAGCGCGGGCAGATCGAGTCGGTGCTGCGCGGCGCCTCCATTGCCGACACCGCACGATTGCACGTCGCGCTGGCCGAGTGGGCGGCAGAGGCGGTCGACACGCTGCTCGAGACCACGCACGTCCGCGCGGATGCGCTGGCGGGGATCGTGTTCCCCGGGCAGACCATGTGGCACGAGCCGCCGGTGGTCACCTTTCAGATCGGCGAGCCCGCCGTGCTGGCCGAACGCTTCGGGGTGCGCATCGTCTCGAATCTTCGCGCACGGGATGTCGCGGCTGGAGGCCAGGGCGCGCCACTCGTGCCGATGGCCGACGCGCTGCTCTTCGCAGCCACCGATCATGCGCGAGTCCTCCTCAACCTCGGCGGAATGGCCAACGTCACCTGGGTCCCCCCGCGCGGCGAACTCGCCGAAGTGTTGGGCGCCGACACCGGCCCGGGGATGGCGGTGGTGGACGAGCTCGCGCGGATCGCGCGGCCCGGGCTCCCCTTCGACGTGGATGGTGCGCTCGCCGCAGCAGGTGTGGTCAACGAGTCGGTACTGGCCGAGCTGCTGGCCGATCCGTTCTTTGCCGAACGCGGCCCGCGCAGCACCGGCCGCGAGCGCTTCGGTCGCGAGTTCGCGGAGCGCCTCGCCACACGGCTTCCCGGGGTGGATGGGGTGCGGACGGCGGTCGCGTTGACGGTCGAGAGCATCGTCCGCTATTGCGTGACGATGTTGCCGCCCTGTGGCGAGGTGGTGGTGGCAGGGGGCGGCAGCCGTCACCCTGCGCTGATGGCCTCGCTCGAGGCGCGGCTGCAGGAGCACGGGATCCGGTTGGCACACTTCGAGGAACTCTACTTCGTGGCCGAGGCGAAGGAGGCGGTCGCGTTCGCGCTGCTGGGGTGGCTCACGTTGCATGGCCAGCCGGGCAACGTCCCCTCCGTCACCGGCGCGGCGGGGGCGCGGGTGCTCGGTTGCGTCACGCCGCCGTGAGGCGACGCGCTCAGCTGAGGAGGAGCGCCGCGGCCAACACGGCCATCCCGATCGCTATGGCGATCAGGGTCAACGTGGTGGGCGAGCCGCGCCGCGACGGCGGCTCCAGCTCCGGCATGACGGCGGCGGGGAAGGCGGCGGTGGGTTGCAGGCTGGGCCGCTCGTCGGTGGTCAGGAATTCATGGTAGCCCGGCTCGACGTCGCTGGCCGATGGCAGCCCGTCGCCCTCGAAGCGCACCGCCACGACGGTGATGTTGTCGGGGCCGCCGCGTTCGTTGGCGAGTTCCACGAGGCGGACACAGAGCTTCTCGGTGTCCGACTCCGCCGCGACGATCTCGGCGATCTCATCGCGCCGCACCATCGTCGAGAGACCGTCGCTGCAGATGATCAGCACGTCGCCCTGTTGGAGCGACTGCCACGACAGGTCCACGCGCACGTCGGAGTCGGGGCCGAGCGCCTGCAGGATGATGTTGCGACGCTCGCTCGCTTCCGCTTCCTCCTCAGTCAGCTCGCCGACTTCAACGAGCCGCTGCGTCAGCGACTGGTCACGGGTCAGCTGCCTGGCCACGTCGCCGCGCACGAGGTAGCCACGCGAGTCCCCGATCTGCGCGATGTAGAGTCGGTCGCCGTGGACCCCCGCCACCGTGGCCGTGGTCCCCATCCCGCGGACTTCGGCATTGCCGAGGGCGTACGCGTGGAGCAGGGCATTGGCGCGCTCGACCGCCTCTTTCAGGTGGTGGGCGAACCGGTCCTCCGACAGGTCCGGGTCCTCCCGCCAGGCGTCGGCCATGTGCTCGTGAATGGCGACTGCCGCCATCTCGCTCGCCAGCTCGCCGGCCGCGGCGCCGCCCATGCCGTCGGCCACGAGGTAGAGCGCCCCCCGCTCGCTCACGGTGTGCGCTTCGTGACGCGAGTCACGGATCGGTTGACCGGTCGCCAGGTCGGCAACGAGGAAGGTGTCCTCGTTGTGTTCCCGGGTGCGGCCACGATCCGTGACGGCGTACAGGGAGGCGCGAACGTTCGGCGTAGGCTTGACTCCAGGTCTGGTGAATCTCGGGACGGACTGCGGGAAGATAGGCCGCTCCCCCGAAGCCCGTCAACGCGAATCCTTGCTAAGTGACGGTCAGAATGCGCCTTACGATCCGCCCTGCGGCCCTCCTCGGGACCCTCCTCGCGGCGGCGATGCCCCTCGCCGCCCAGCGGCCGCTGCCGCCCATCGCCGTGGTGCGTGGGGAGTTGGCGATCCGCGTCGAGTATCCCCGGGATGGGGCCACCGTGGCCATCGCTGACTCGACCTTCCTCTTCGGGACCGTGGGCGACGGCCGCGCCACCCTCACCGTGGATGGGCGCGCCATCCCGGTCGCAGCCAACGGCGCCTGGCTGGCGTGGGTCGCCGTACCACAGGATTCCGCCCCGGTGCTCGGTCTTGAGGCACGACTTGGCGAGCGGGTCCTGCGCCAGAGTGTGTCGCTGGTCCGAGCCGGGTGGGTGCGACGCGCGGGGGCATGGGTGGCACGGGCGTCCCTCCAGCCCACGGGCAGACTCTGGCTTCCGGCCGACGAACCCTTGGCCCTCCAGGTCGAGGCCGCGGCCGGAGCATCGGTGCGGCTCCTGCTACCCAACGGCGTGGCAATCCCCTTTGCCCCGTCGGTCCGGACCGCGTTGCCACCGGCCGGGGTACTGGCCTTCGAGCGCACCGAGGGGGTGCCGAGGAGCGCGGGGCCTGGCATCGGCTACTCGGCGCAGCTCGTCGGTGAGATCGGGCGCCGGGCGGGCGATTGGTTGCAACCTGATCGGGGCGAGGCATCGGCCAATCCCGTCCTCGAAGTCGCGCTCGATGGTGACACCACCAGGCTCCCCTGGCCGATCGCCGTCACGCGTCTTCCGGAGGCAGCCGCCGTGGTGCGGCTCGACGACGTCACGACCCCCTCGCTCTCGACGGACCGGATTGTCATCGGACGCAACCTTCCCGGCGGGACCTACCACTGGTTCTTCCCCAACGGGACCATCGCCACGGCGGATGCGCGCCATGACGCATTGGTTCGACTCCGCCTTGGCGACGGCGCCACCGCGTGGGTCCCACTCGCCGAGCTGCGGCCGTTGGTCGGCTCCGGCCTGCCGGGTCGCGCGACCATGGGTTCGCTGACTGCGGTACCGACGGCCAATGGTGTCCGGCTTCGGCTCCCTCTGACACACCCCGTACCTCATCAGCTTCAAGCCGCGCCATCGGGAATTACCATCACCCTGTATGGCGTGACCGGAGATGCCGACTGGACCCGGTACCCGGTCGGCAGCGGCTTCCTGACGTGGCTCGATTGGCGGCAACGCGCGGCCGATCGGATTGAACTGCAGCTCGCATTCGACCGGCCGGTTTGGGGGTGGCGCGTGATGGTGGATGGGAGCGATCTGGTCTTCGAGTTTCGACAGCCGCCAGCTGTTGACCCGGCCGCCCCGCTGCGGGGTCGTCGGATCGTGCTCGATCCGGGGCACCCACCGCTCGGCGCCTGCGGGCCGACCGCGCTGTGCGAGCCCGAGGTCACGCTCGCGGTGGCGGAGCGTGCTGCCGAGCGGTTGCGTGCCGATGGCGCGGTGGTGACGCTGACGCGCCGGGACGCGGCACCGGTCGAGCTCTGGCCGCGCGTGGCCCTCGCCGATTCGCTGGATGCGGAGCTGTTGCTGTCCATTCACCTCAATGCGCTTCCGGACGGGATGAACCCCTTCACGAACAGCGGCACCAGCACTTTCTTCCAGCATCCCCAAGCGGTCGGCCTGGCTCGTCGGGTCCAGGAGGCGCTGGTGGCGGAGTTCGGGTTGCGTGACCTGGGGGTGGCCCGCGGCGATCTCGCGATGGTCCGCCCCACCTGGTATCCGACCGTGCTCGCTGAGGGGCTCTTCCTGATGATCCCGGCGCAGGAGGCGGCGATGCGCACCACCGAGGGCCGGCAGCGATACGCCGATGCGCTTGTGGCCGGGGTCCGCCGGTTCTTCACGGACGCGGCGCTGTCCACGGAGCCGCGTCCCGATCGTCTCCCTTCAGATCCACCCTCCTCACGCCCCGAGTTCCGATGATCCGTCTCCTGCGCCGCGCCCTGTTCCTGCTGTCGTGCCTCGCGGTGCTGGGCGCGCGCGACGGCGCGGCGCAGGCACCGGCGCAGCGCCAGGCCCTGGTTGCCTGGCGGGACTCGCTCGCGACCGTCTCGGACTCGTTCGCGCTGCTCGACCTCGAGCGGCGGCTGATCGGCGAGGCGCGGCGTGACCGCGACAGCGTCATGGTTCACCTGCGGCTCGGTTTTCTCTCGCTCCGTCTGGGCGACCTCTCGGGCACGCAGCACTACGACAACGCCGCCTCGGAATTTCAGTGGGCCACGTCCTTGCAGCCGGCGTGGCCCTACGGCTGGTTCGGGCTCGGCCTGGCGGAACTCGGCGTCGGTGACTCCGAGGTCTCGGTGGTGGCGGGCCTGCAGACCATGCTCGGGAAGGACGCGCTCACCCGATCGGCCAACGCCTTTGCGAAGAGTGCCGAGGTCGATCCGGGTTTTGTCGGTGGGTTGGTCGAGCTGAGCAACACGGCGATGCGGCAGCTCGTGAACACGCGGCTGGACGTTGCGTTGGCCGCGTTGCGGCGCGCCTCGCGGACGGCGGCGTCGCAGCATCCCGACGTGCTGCTGGCGCGGGCGCGCGTCGAGCGACTCGCCGGCAGCCCCGATTCGGCGCTCGCGGCCGTCGATGCGCTGCTCGCGCGCGAGCCGCGCAACGCCGCCGCACTGCTTGAACTGGCGCGCGTGCGATTCCAGCTCGGTCGACTCGATGGGGGCGATCCGTGGTACCGCGGGCTCGCGCTTGCCGATGCCCCGGTGCTCGCGTCGTACCGGCGCGACCTCGCATTGGTGATGCCCGAGTCCACCATCGTCGCCTTCGACGGGGCGACAGCCACGACACGCGGCGACGTGGCGCGCGCCTTCTTTGCCCAACGCGATCGCGACGAACTCCAGCGGGACGGCGCCCGCCTCCGCGAGCACTACGCGCGCCTCGATCATGCCCAGCGCAACTTCAAGCTCGTCTCCCGCAATCGGCAGTACGACATCCAGGAGCGCTACCGGTCGACCCAGGACGACTTCGACGATCGCGGCGTGATCTATGTGCGCCACGGCAATCCCGACCAGCGCCTCCAGTTCAACGTGCCGGGGATCGAGCCCAACGAGTCGTGGCGCTACCAGCGGGAAGGCGGCGACCTGATCTTCCACTTCCTGGCGCGCCAGGACGTCCAGGACTTCCGCCTGGTCGAGAGCGTCTTCGACATCCTTGGCTTTGCCAACGCGATGCAGGCGCGGGACTCCGGCGACGTCAATGCCTTTGTGCAGACCGAGGCGCTGGTGCGTTCGCGCGAGCCACTGTCGCCCCTCTATTCGCGGATGCTCTCCGCCGGCCGCGGTGGCGGTGCGGCGATGCAGGTGCAGGAGCGCGCGGCGGGTCGTCGCAGCATCGCCATCGGCACCCAGACCGACAGCTGGCCACTCCGTTTTCCGAAGGCCCTCGAGGGAACGCTCTTCGTCGCGGCCGCGGGAGCCGACAGCATCGGGCCGAAGATCCAGCTCGCCTTCGCCGTGCCGGCCAGCGCGCTCACGCCGGACTCGATCGCCGCCGGGTACGTGCACGACTTCCGGATGCGAGCCACCGTGCTCGCGCTCGATGGCACCCTGGTCGCGACCCTCGATACGCTCCGTCGCTTCCTCACCAAGGGCGAGGTGCCGTCCGGGGAACAGATGCTCGCGCGTGCGCCGATTCGCGTGCCGCCGGGCCGCTACACCATCCGGGCCTCCCTCGAACACGGTCGATCGGGGCTGGTCAGTCGACGGGACACGGTCGTGGTTGCCTCGCCGGTCGCCCCGCGACTCGCCCTCGCCGACCTGGTGGTGGGAAGCCGCAGCGTTCGCCTCTTCTGGATCGCCGAGGATGGCGACACCACCTGGCTCAACCCGCTGGCGCGCTTCCGGCGCACCGAGCCGATCGAGGTCACGCTCGAGATCAGCGGCCTCCCGCCGGGGACGCCGTATCGGACGGAATTGCGGATCGTCCGCCCCGGCGGAGGCAACGCGGTGACGCGACTCTTCCGCGGCAGTGCCGCGCTCCGGGTCGCCTTCGACGGGGTGCACCCCGGCGGCATCGAGACGGTGCGTCGCGAGGTCTCGCTCGGCGAGGTGGGCCCCGGCAGCTATCTCCTCGAGGTCACCGTCTCCACCGCCGACGGCGCCAAGGAGACCCGACGACAGGAAGTGACGGTGGTCAAATGACCCTGCGACGCCACGCGATTCTCGTCCTGGCCATGGTGCCGCTGGCGGCGGCTCCACTGCTGGGACAGCAGCTGGGCCTGGCCCCCGAGCTGCGCGCGCTGCGCCAGCCGCTCGCGCGCGTCGCCGATCGCGACAGCCTGCGCCAGCAGGAACTCCGGATCATCGAGGTCGCGAAGGTGCGCCGCGACGATCCGCTCCCTCACCTGGAGCTCGGGTTCATTGCCCTGCGTCTCGGGGAAGTGACCGGGAGGACGCTGCACTACGAGGACGCGGTCGACGAGTTCGCCATGGCCACCGAGCTGCGCCCCACGTGGTGGATCGGCTGGTATGGACAGGCAGTCGCCGAGCTCGGCGTGCGCGCCACCGAACTCGGCATCTTCTCGATGTTCAAGATGTTCAGCGGCCACGACGCCGAGACCATCGCCGCCACCAAGCTTGCCCAGAGCGCGGCCCTCGACTCGTTGCGCGCCGAGGGCCTGGTGGACTTCGGTCGCACGGCGCTCGCCACGCGCGACCCGATGTGGCTGGCCGTGGCGCGGTCGGCGCTGACGCAGGCCGACTCGGGGCCGGCGCGCGGACTCCGGGAGGTGCGGTTGCTCCGCGGCCTCGTGGAGCGCGAGTTCGATCGCTTCGACCTCTCGCTCGCGGCCCTCGAGCCCCTCCTGCGCGACTTCCCCGACGACGCCGAGATTCGCCTCGAGCTGGCCGACACCCGCTTCAGCGCCGGACGACTCGATGGGGTGGCGTTGTGGTATGGTGCCCTCGCGGGCGCCGACAGTGCCCTGCTGGCGCGATTCGGCCGCGACCTCGTGCTGGTGATGCCGGACTCCACCCTCTCGGCGGTGCTCGCCGCGCCCGGTGAGGAACGTGTCGCCATCGCCAAGCGATTCTGGGACGGCCAGAATCGCGGCGGCATTCCGGTGACCGCCGAACGGCTGCGTGACCATTTCCAGTGGCTCCGCTTCGCGCGGAAGCACTACCAGCGCGTGGCACCGCCGACCGGGGTCGCGCTGCTGCCGGGGATGAAGGAAGGGAACGCGGAATTCGACGCCCGCGGGGTGGTGGCCGTCCTGCATGGACCGCCCAAGCAGCGCAGCGTCCTCAACCTCCCCGGCATCAGCGGCAACGAGTCGTGGGCCTATCCCGATCGCCTGGGCGGCGACACGCTGCTCTTTCACTTCGTGAAACCGTACCAGGAGCGCGACTTCGTCTCGGTCGAGAGCATCCTCGACGTGTTTCGGCTCAGCGGGCAGGCGCGCTTCATGACGCCGACGAACGACACCACCGCCGACGGTCGTCCGGTGCTCGGCACCTATGGCGCCTCGCTCACCGCCCAGACGTCCCAGGAGCTCTTCATCTCGCGGGAGCCGTTGTCGCCGATCTACACGCGCATGTTCAACGAGGGGCGGAATGGTGCGGCGGCGCTGCAGCAGGCGGAGCGCGAGATCGGCGTGCGCAGCAATGCCGCCGGCTCGAGCTGGGAGTTCCGCTTCGAGCTGCCGCTGGCCGTGCAGGCCGACGTCGTCGCCATCGGACAGGGCGCTGGCGGACGCGCCGTGCAGCTGGCCTATGCCATGCCAGGCACCGCCATCACGCCGGTCTACACCATCATGGGGGCGCACTACCACGTGCGCGTCCGCGCCGCGGTGCGCGACGCCTCGGGTGCGGTGGTCGCCACCGTGGACACGATGCGCACCTTCCGAAGCAACGGCATCCTGCGTCCCGATGAGCTGATCCTCGGCCGCGTGCCGGTGACGCTGCCCCCGGGGGAGTACACCGTGCAGATGGCGCTCAACGCCGACGAGCGCGGCACCATCCTGCCGACCCAGCGCGTCACCGTGGCGGCGATGTCGGGCACCCGCCTCGCGCTCTCCGACCTGGTGCTCGGCACCCGACGCACCCCGCTCACCGTGCCGACCTCGCTTGGCGACACGGCCTGGGTCAACCCGACCCGGCGTTTCGCGCGCGGCACCCCGATGCAGCTCTACCTCGAAGTCGCCGGCCTCGAGGCGGAGAGCCGCTATGAGGTGGAGTTGGCGTTTGTTCGGCCGGGCGGTTCGCCGTCGCGTGATCGCACGGCGCTCAAGCTGAGTTTCGCCGGCGTGCACCCCGGCGGCACGGCCGGCATCGAGCGGGAGGTCAACCTCAGTCGCCTCGCTCCCGGCAGCTATCGGCTCGACGTGACGGTGCGCACGGCCGACGGCTCCCGCGCGCTGCGGCAGCGGGAGTTCACGATCGTCCGATGAGGCTCGTCTCGCTGGCCGTGCTGGTGGTGTTGCTCGGCGCGACCGCGTCGGCGCCACTGCCTGCGCAGGCGCCCCGCGATCGTCAGGCCCTCACCCTGCTGCGCGACTCCCTCTCCTTTGTTCGCGACACCACGGCGCTCCTCGCGGTCGAGCAGCGCGAGATCGACCTCGCCCGGAACCGGCGCGACGACCCGATGACGCACCTGCGCCTCGGGTTGATCGCGTTGCGACTCGGCGAGCTCATCGGCAACCGGCACTGGGACGATGCCTACGGCGAATTCGAGTGGGCGGCCGAGCTTGCGCCGCAGTGGCCCTGGCCGTGGCTCGGGATCGGGTTGGTGGCGGGGCGTGCGCCCAACAAGGCCGAAGGGTTCGCGGGCGGACTCTTTGCACTCATCGGCGAGGACCGCCACCGCATCGCGGGCGAGGCCTTCGCCAAGGCGGTCGCGGCCGACCCGTCGTTCACCGACGCCCTGCGCGAATTCGCCGTCGTCGCGCGTGAGGCCACCCTCGATGCGCCGCTGCAGCAGGCCCTCGCCGCCCTCCGCATCGGCATGGCCTCGCCGCTGACCTGGGAGGGCGAGCTCCTGCTCGAACGGGGTCGGCTCGAGCGCCTCGCGGGCTCGCCCGATTCGGCGGTGGTGGTGTTCCGTCGTGCGCTGCAGCTCGGCTTCCGGCCCGCGATGGCGTGGCTCGAGCTCGCGCGCACCTATCCGCTCACCGAGCCGGACAGCACCGGAATCGGCGTCGGTGGCACGGCCGCCTCGATGGCCGCGTACTTCGCCGGGGCGAGCAGTGACGACGACGAAGTGATGACGCTCTATCGGCGCGACCTCGAGCCGATCGCGGAGGACTCGCTGCTCACCCCGCTCGACACCCTCGTTGGCGACGCGCGGGTGGCGTGGCTGCGCGCCTTCTGGGGCGACCGCGATGCCCGTGACCTCCGCGTCTCGGGCTCGCGCCTGGCGGAGCACTTCCGGCGCTGGCAGGTGGCGCGACAGGAGTTCCGGCTCGCGCCGTTCCGTCGGCGCTACAACTTCGGACTCGAGATCTTCCGCAGTGGTGAACGCGAGCTCGATGACCGCGGGGTGGTGTACCTGCGTCACGGTGAGCCGGCCAAGCGTATCGTCTGGCCGGCCATGCGCCGCGCCAACACCACCCTCGCCCTCGACCAGACCTACGGCAGCGAGACGTGGCATTACCGGCGCCCCGACGGCGACCTCGTGCTGCATTTCCTCGCGCGCGAGGACCAGGCCGACTTTCGCGCGGTGCAGAGCGTCTTCGATCTCGACGTGGCGCAGGACCAGCTCGAATTTCGGGCGTCTGAGGTTCCGGGGCTGCAGCGCCTCCTCTTTGCCGGTCCCTATGCCCAGCTGACCCTCCGTGAGCAAGAACGGCTGCGCGGGCGACGCAGCGTGGCCGTCGCGACGCAATCGGATTCGTGGGAGCGGCAGTACGAGACGCTCCTCAGTGGCCGCGTGCAGTGGTATGCGGCCGGGGTTGAAGCCGGCATGCCGCTGGTGCATCTCGTGTACGCGGTGGATGCCGAGGCGCTTCGAGCGGCGCCAGGGACCGGGCTGGTGCCGGTCACGCTGCGCGGCGGCTTCTTCACTGCCGCAGGCGAAGCGGTCGCGACGGTGGACACCGTGCAGTACGTGCGTCGCCCCGAGCCGGGGGTGCGGCAGATGGCCTTCCGCGCGGCGGTGCGGGTTCCGCCGGGCGACCACCGGGTGCGCGTGGGCGTGGACCTCACGCGACGGGTCGGTGCGATCTTCCCGACCGACTCGCTG
>Ga0154020_10003819_pt1 | contig 18032 bp, 13 predicted proteins | sample Klosneuvirus_201_FD_109709 | JGI IMG/M metagenome (GOLD analysis project Ga0154020, IMG submission 109709) | Active sludge microbial communities from wastewater, Klosterneuburg, Austria - Klosneuvirus_20160825_MG | ecosystem: Engineered > WWTP > Aerobic digester > Activated sludge | place... | reverse complement strand
TCCGCCGCCACCGCGTCATCTTCCGCGTCCGCCTCGTGAGTGGCCCGCGCCGCCCTCGCCGTCACCGAGGCCGCCACCGGCACTGCTCGCGACACCTCCTCGGGCACCCGGGCGTCCGCCATCAGCAGCGTGATGACGTGGATCAGCCACGCGCGCAGCTCGTGCCGGTGCACGATGGCGTCCAGCATGCCGCGCTCGAGCAGGAACTCCGAGCGCTGGAAGCCCTCGGGCAGCTTCTGGCGGATGGTCTGCTCGATGACGCGCGGCCCGGCGAACCCGATCAGCGCCTTGGGCTCGGCCACCGCCAGGTCGCCCAGCATGGCGAAGCTGGCCGCGACGCCGCCGGTGGTCGGGTTCAGCATGACCGAGATGTAGGGCAGGTTCTTGGCCCGCAGCCGCGCCAGGGCGGCCGAGGTCTTGGCCATCTGCATCAGCGACAGCACGCCCTCCTGCATGCGCGCGCCGCCCGAGGCCGACAGCACGATGGCCGGGCACTTGCGCTCGATGGCGCGCTCGAACTGGCGCGCGATCTTCTCGCCCACCACCGACCCCATCGACCCGCCCATGAACTCGAAGGCGAACAGCCCGAGCTCGACCGGGCGGCCACCCATCAGGGCGCGCCCGGCGCGGTAGGCCTCGCTGTGGCCCGACACCTTGCGCGTGTTCTTGAGGCGGTCCTTGTACTTCTTCGAATCCTTGAACTCGAGCGGATCGGTCGGGTCGAGGCCCTCGTCCTCCTCGACGAACGAGCCCTCGTCCACCAGCATGCGGATGCGCTCGCCGGTGGGCAGCGCGAAGTGGTGCTGGCACTTGGGGCAGACCCGGAGGTTGGCCTCGAGGTCGGGCCCGAACAGGATCTCGTTGCAGCTGTCGCAGCGCAGCCAGATCCCCTTGGGGACCGACTTCTTCTCGTCAGCCGGGGTGGCGGCCACGGGCGCAGGTGCGGCACCCTCCTGCGGGGTGCGCTCCAGCGCCTTCTTGGGTCGACTCCACCAGGCCATCGTCGAGGGCACAAGTATCGCTTGGGGCCCCCCGTCGTCAAGGGAACCAAACTCCAATTGTTGTGACGCGTTGCGCCACCTGAGCTGTGTCAGCCGGCCACTCAGCCGCTCTGCCCGAAGCGCTCTTTCATCTCCAGGAACTCGAGGAAGTCCTGCAGCCGCCCCACCTCGGGGATGACATAGCCGCTCTGCTCCTCGCCCTCCAGCGCGTGCTCGGGATCGACCATCATGATGAGCTTGGCCTGGGCCAGCCGCTCCAGCACCTCGGCGACCTCGTGGTCCTGCAGGCCGACGCGCCCGGCCAGCTCACCGAGGCTGATGGGGATGTACACGCCGCCGTCGCTCTGCCGCCCCAGTGACTCGGCGACCTTGCGCAGCACGTGCACCACGCGATGGTTGGCGTCGCGCAGCAGCAGGGTCTCGATCTGCTGGTTGCCCTGCTCGAGGCGCCCGGCCAGCTTCTTGATCATGCGCACCGCGATCTCGGCGCTGCCACGGATCATGGCCTCGAAGGTGCGCGGCCCGATCACCAGCAGGCGGGCGTCCTCGACCACGATCGCGGTCGCCGAGCGCGGCCGGTTGTTGAGGATGGCCATCTCGCCGAAGAACTCGCCCGGCGGCAGCACCGCCAGCACCGACTCGCGGTCCTTGACCTTGCGCAGGAGCTCCACGCGCCCGGCCTGGATCACGTACATGTCATGGCCCGGCTCGCCCTCGCGGAACAGCACGGTACCCGCGGGCGCCGCCCGCCCGAAGCGCTCGTAGAGCGTCCCCAGCTCCCCAATCACGCCGTCAGCCTAACATGTGCTCCGCAGCGCGGCGACTTTGCCGGTGCTCAGCGTGCGGTGGCGTGGCGCAGGATGGTGAACAGGATCTTGGCCCCGGCGTGGACCTGCTGCTTGGCGCGCGCCAGCTTGCCGCCACGCCCAGGTGTCGCGGCCGGCGGCGACACCGCGACCTCGGCCACGCGCAGGCCGGCGGTGATGGCCTTGACCTGCATCTCGACCAGCCAGCCCTCGTCCTCGTCGCGCATGCCCAGCGCCACCAGCGCCGGATAGCGGATGGCGCGGAAGGGACTCAGGTCAGTGTAGCGATGCCCGTACAGGGCGAAGATCAGGTTGACCGCGGCGAGCTTGCCAGCCTCCGCGGCGGTCAGCCGGGCGCCCCCGCTGCGCGACCCGATCAGGAGGTCGAAGTGCCCGGACTTCATGGGCTCGATCAGCGTGCCCACGTTGGCGGCGTCGGCCACGGCGTCGCCGTTCAGGAACACCGCGACCTCGGGCGGCTGCGGCAGCGACATCAGATACATCAGGGCGCGCCGGCACGCCGCGCCATAGCCACACTGCGGCTCGCGCAGCACCACCGCGCCGCCCAGCTCGGCGATGCGCCCGGTGCGATCGTGCGAGTCGTTGTCGACCACGATGACATTGCGCAGCTGCCGCCGCGGCAGCCGCGCCAGCGTCTCCGCCAGCGTGGCCTCGTGATCTCGGGCGATCACGATCACGTCGACCTTGAAGCTCTTGCTGCTGGGCGGGATCATGCGGGGACGCCTCGATTGTAATTTTCCAGAGTCGTTGCGTCAAACTCCGCTCGAAGCCAGCCACGCGACCATGCTAAAACGCCCGCCATGTCCACCGACTCGCGTGTGACGTATGCCTCCGCCGGGGTCGATATCGACGCCGGGGATGCCCTGGTCGAGCGCATCAAGCCGCACGCCAGGCGCACCCAGCGCCCCGAGGTCCAGGGCGGTATCGGCGGCTTCGCCGCGCTGGTCGGCCTGCCCACGCGCTACAAGCGCCCGCTGCTGGTGTCGGGCACCGACGGCGTGGGCACCAAGCTGGCGTGCGCCTTCGCCACCGGCCAGCACCACACCGTCGGCATCGATCTGGTCGCGATGTCGGTCAACGACATCCTGGTCACCGGCGCCGAGCCGCTGTTCTTCCTCGACTACTACGCCACCAGCAAGCTCGAGGTCGATGTCGCCGAGGCGGTGGTCAAGGGCATCGCCGACGGCTGCCTCCAGGCCGGCTGCGCCCTGGTCGGCGGCGAGACCGCCGAGCTGCCCGGCTTCTACAAGCCCGGTGAGTACGATCTGGCCGGCTTCTGTGTCGGCGTGGTCGAGGCCGGCGAGAGCTGGGACGGCAGCACCATCAAGCCCGGTCACGTCGCGCTGGGCCTGGCCTCCAGCGGCCTGCACTCCAATGGCTACTCGCTGACGCGCAAGGTGCTGCTCGAACGCATGGGCCTGGGCTGGGACGCGCGGCCAGCCGAGCTGGGCGGGCGCACGCTGACCGAGGTCCTGCTGGAGCCGACCCGGATCTATGCCCGCGCCCTGCGCGCGCTGGTGGAGGCGCGCGTCCCGGTGGGCGGCGCCGCGCACATCACGGGCGGCGGCCTGCCCGGCAACGCGCCACGCTGCCTGCCCGACGGCACCGCGCTGCGCATCGATCCGGCAGCCTGGGAGATCCCGGCCATTTTCAAGCTGATCCAGCGCGGTGGTGACATCGCCGAGGACGAGATGCGGCGCACCTACAACCTCGGCATCGGCATGATCGTCATCGTGCCCGCCGCGGAGGTGGCGCGCACGCGCGGCCTGCTCGAGGCCGCCGGCGAACAGGTGTGCATCCTCGGCGAGGTCATCGCGGCCGCCGCGGGCGCCGAGCCCGAGGTCGTGTTCGCCAGCCCCGGCGGGGCGCGTCCGTGAAGCTGGGCGTCCTGGTCTCCGGGCGGGGCTCCAACCTGGAGGCCATCCTGGAGGCCGAACGGCGGGGTGCGCTGGGGCCCGGCCAGGTCGCCGTGGTGGTGTCGAGCCGCCCCTTCGTGCGCGCGGTCGACCTGGCGCGCGCCGCTGGCAAGCCCACCGTGGTGATCGACCACCGCGGCTTCGACGGCCGCGAGGCCTTCGAGGACGCCTTGCTGGCGGCGCTGCACGAGCACGGCGCCGAGGCCATCGCGCTGGCTGGCTTCATGCGCATCCTGACGCCGCGCTTCCTCAGCGCCTTCGCGCCGGGGCGCGTGCTCAACATCCATCCCTCGCTGCTGCCGGCCTTCCCGGGCGCCCATGCGCACCGCGACGTGCTGGCCGCCGGTGCCCGCGTCACCGGCGCCACCGTGCACCTGGTCAGCGCCAGCGTCGATCAGGGCGCCATCGTGACGCAGGCCCCGGTGCCGGTGTTTTTCAGCGACGACGAGGAGCGCCTGGCCAGGCGGGTGCTCGGCGCCGAGCACCGCATCTTCCCGCGCGCGCTGCGCTGGCTGGCCGAGGGCCGCCTGGAGCTCTTCGCCGGGGGCAGCCGCGTGCGTGTGCTGCCGCCCGAGCCCGAGCGCACCCTGACCGATCGCTACGCCACGCTGCACGCGGGGTCGCTGCTGGCCGCGCGCGCCGAGGCCCGCGCCATCGCGCACGTCGCCGCCACGCTGGGGCGCCCGGTGGTCGCGGTGTCGGCCTGTCTGCTCGGCGAGCGCTGTCGCTGGGACGCTCAGGACCGCCGCGACGACGGCGTGCTGGCCCGCCTGGCCGGCGCCGAGGTGCTGCCGATCTGTCCCGAGGTGCTGGCCGGTTTCGGCATCCCGCGCCCGGCGATGGAGCTCGACGCCCGGGGCGTGATGCGCCGGCTCGACAGCGGCGCCGACGTCACCGCCAGCGCGCTCGCGGGGGCCGAGACGGCCGCGCTGCTCCTGCGCGAGGCGGGCGTGCGTCGCGCGCTGCTCAAGCAGAAGAGCCCGTCGTGCGGCACCCGCGCGCTGCGCCAGGACGGTGCCCTGGTGCCCGGGCAAGGGCTGCTGGCGCGCGCGCTGGGCGCCGCCGGCGTCACCCTGTCGGCCGAGGACGACGCCTGACGCGCACAGCGCGGGCGCACTGCCATGGCGACGAACTTCTACGAGGTCATCACCGTCGGCGACGATCTGGCCGGCCTGGTCGCCTCGGCGCTGCTGGCGCGGCGCGGCTTCCGCGTCCTGCTGGTCGAGCACGCCCACGTGCCCGATCACGTCAACGTCGCCGGCGCCGAGGTGCCGCGCGCGCCGCTGCACCTGCTCGGCCTCGACTCGCTGGCCTGGCGCCGCGTGGTCGGCGAGCTCAACCTGGTGCAGATCTTCCGCCGCCGCGTCGAGCCGCACCGGCCGTCGTTCCAGCTGGTGGTGCCCGGCCATCGCCTCGACGTCGCCAGCGACCCCGAGACGCTGGCGCGCGAGCTCGGCCGCGAGCTGCCCGGAGCGCGCGCCAGCATCGACGCCACCCTGGGCCGCGCCGCCGACATCGCCAAGGTGCTCGATCCGCTGCTGGGCCAGGAGATCACGCTGCCGCCCGACGGCTTCTGGGATCGCCGCGAGCTGTCGCGCTACGACACCCGGCTACCGCGCCCCGAGGACGATCTGTTCGCCGAGGTCGATGATCTGGCCGCGCGCGCCCTGCTGCGTGCGCCGGGCCTCTTGTCGACCTCGCTGTGGCAGGACGACGACGTGGTCGGCCCGGTCGCCGCCGCGCGCGCGCTGGAGCTGTGGCGCCGCGGCGTCGCGCACATCGACGGCGGCATGGCCACGCTGCGCGCGCTGCTGATCGAGCGCCTGCGCACCCACGCCGGCGAGGTCGTGCGCGCCGACGTGGAGTCGTTCGAGCTCAAGCGCTCGCGCGTGGTCGGCGTCAAGCTGGTCGGCCAGGCCGAGCCGCTGGGCGCCAGCTACGTGCTGTCCGCGCTGCCGCTGGCGCGCACGCTGCCGCTGCTCCCGGGCGCGCCGCCCAAGCGGCTGGTGCAGGCCGGTACGCAGCTGCGCCCGCTGGGCCAGCGCTACATCCTCGACGTCGTCCTCGCCAGCTCGGGGCTGCCCGAGGGCATGTCGACCCACCTCGTCTCGGTGCGCGATCCCGCCGCGCCGCTGCTGGGCGCCAACCTGCTCGGCCTCACCGTGCTGCCGGTCGCCGACGAGCCCAAGGTCGTCATCACGGTCGAGTGCATCGCGCCCACCGGCGCCGACCTGCCCGCGCTGCGCGCCGAGGTCATGCAGCACCTCGGCGAGCTGATGCCCTTCGTGACCCCGCACATCCTGGGCAGCTTCTCGCCCACCGAGGGCGGCGCCCCCGAGGAGGGCAAGAAGGCCGTCCCGCCGGCGCCAACCGAGTATGTCTACGCCCAGGCCACACCGGCCCCGCTCGGCGTGTGCGGTCTCAAGAACGACACCGGCATCAGCAAGCTCTTGCTGTGCTCGCGCGAGAACCTGCCCGGCCTCGGCATCGAGGGCGACCTGGTCACGGCCTGGAGCGTGGCCCGCACGCTGTGCCTGGCCGAGCGCAAGAAGGACTACCTCAAGGACGTCGTCCTGCAGGGCTGACCAGCGCGCAGGCGCAGCCGCGCGACACGGCGCGACGACTACAGCGGCTTGGCTTCCTCGATGACGAAGTCCGGGATGCCGTCGACCACCGGGTAGAGCAGGCGGCAGGCCGCACACTCGAAGCCCGAGGCGTCGGCGCGCAGCGAGATCTCGCCCTTGCACTTGGGGCAGCGCAGGAGCTCCAGCAGGTCCTTCGGCATCGCCAGCTCGGCCATGGCCGCCTTCTACCACACACGGCCGGCTCAGGGCAGCTGCGCGACCTCGCGGGCGTCGATGTCGGGGCGCACCGCGACGCGCGGCTTGGGATCGAAGGGGCGCGACTCGCCGGTCTGGCTGCTCCACTGGCACAGCGCGGCGCGCGGGCCCGAGGGCTCGTGCGCGATCAGCACATGCGTGAACGAGCGGTCGACGCCGGGGCGCTCGGTGGCGACCCAGGTCCCGGTGTTGAAGTACATGGCACCATCGCCGAGCGGCATCACCACCGGCTCGTGGGTGTGGCCCATGACCACGAACCTGGCGCTGACGTGCTTCCTGATCAGGCGCGACATGGTGCGCAGCCGCTCGCTGGCGTCGATGTGTCGCCCGCGCGCCGACAGCCAGCCCAGCAGGATGGCCAGCGCGATGAGGCCGCCCGCTGCGGCGCCGTTCCAGGGCCAGGGCAGGAACACGAAGGCCGCGATCTCGAGCACGATCGTCACCACGCCGATGACCACGCGATCGATCATCAGGGTCTGCATGACCTTGAGCACGTTGGTCATGACCGGCTTGCCGCGCAGCGCGTCCAGCGCCAGCAGTGTCTTCTCGCTGAGGTGTGCGCTGCGCGCCAGCTCGCCCAGGCGGCGCAGGTGCACCACCTTGCGCGCCTCGTGGATGGCGGTCTTGGCCAGGTAGCGCACCCCGCGCGCGAGCTGGAAGAACAGGAAGAAGTACAGCCAGATCACGCGCAGGACGCCGCGCACACCCTTGCGGAAGCCCCAGCGCAGATAGTCGGCCGCGGTCCAGTCTTCCTGGTTGTAGGTGTTCATGTCGGGCATCAGGTTCGAGAAGTAGCGCATGCCGGCGCCGCCCAGGCTCATCACGATGCCGGGGCGCTGGTGCGGTCGCGACGGCGGCGCCACCGGGTTCAGCCAGTAGTCGAACGAGCAGTAGTCGTCGTACTGGTGGCCGTGCTCGATCCAGACCAGATCCTCCTCGTAGTAGAACCAGGGCGAGAAGGTCAGGTTGTGCGCGATCGTCGTGCGCTGGGCGCCATCGGCTCCGTGCGCCGCCACGATGTCGCGCAGCGACTCCTGCACCTCGGGCCAGTGGAACTCGACGTCATGGTTGCCCATGATGACGACGGCCTGGTTGCCATTGGCCAGGAAGCGGGCCAGGCGCTGGAACACGCCGGTGTGCCGCTTGCCGACCGCGATCATCTTGGCGCGCGCGCCGTCGGCGTCGGAGCCGACCCCGAAGCGCGCGATGTCCTCGATCTCCTCGCGCTCGGCGGCGTCCATGGCCTCGAGGTCGAGGGCCAGGCCGAGTTGCTCGCCGGCCTTGCTGTGCTGCTGCAGCACCGCGGGCGTGGCCTTGCGCACGGCCAGCTGCAGGGTGTCCTCGACGCGCGGCCTTCCGGCCTCCATGGCGCTCTTTGCCACGTCGCCGAAGCGCCCGCTGCGGGTGGTCGCCTCACCCGGCAGCAGCCACACCGCCAGGAAGTCGACCATGTCGCCATTGATGATGAGCCGCCATGGGCGTCCGCCCTGGCGGTTGGCGGGGTCGGCGTAGTGATCGAGGAACGACTCCAGCTCGCGCTCCAGCATGACCACGTGGCGCAGGTAGCCGACCTTGGTGGTCGGCTTGACGTCCTCTCCGAGGTGGAGGTCGGAGATGACGAGGATGTTTGCTGCTTCAAGAGTCATGTACTTAATCCAGGTGCTGCAAACAGAACCTGAACCCCTTCACCACATGGAGCAAGAGAAAGCAATTTGAGGTCCACCATGTTGCGAGCTGGTTGCAGGGCGGATGCCGGAGCCGGCGCAGCCTCGGCGACGCTGCGGGACGCTGGGGCTGACGCGCCGCGCCATTCTACATCCATCGGGTTGATATTCCTGTCGGCGCTGTGTTATCAGGGGGCTCCATCGTTCCAGGGAACCCCCCGGGGAGACTGATGAAACCCGCCATCTTTACCGCACTGTTCGCCGCAGCCGTGGCGTTCTTCGTGTGGACCGTTCGACGCCTCGCCAAGTTCATGCTGGTCGGCAAGCCCGACACCGGCGCCGCCAACCGCTTTGCCGACATCCCCAAACGGCTGGTGATGGTCCTCATCTACTTCTTCGGCCAGAAGAAGGTTGCCGAGGAGAAGCACTCGCGGCACCACCTCATCATCTTCTGGGGCTTCCTCGTCATCGGCTTCGGCACCACCGAGATGCTGGTCGGCGGCGTCATCCCCGGCTTCAGCTTCAAGTTCATCGGCAAGACGCCCTACCACATCGCCAAGTGGTCGGTGGACGTCTTCAACCTGCTGGTGCTGGCCGCCATCGGCTTCGGCTTCTTCCGGCGCATCGTGCTGCAGCCGCGCCTGATCCCGATGAACTGGGACGCCGGCCTCATCCTCGGGATGATCGGCGGCCTGATGCTGACCCACTTCGCCTACCACGGCTTCCACTACGTGGCCTCGCCGGGCGGCTGGCAGGCGCCGGTGTCGGGGATGATCGCGTCGTGGGCGTCGAACGCCAGCCCCAGGACGGCGCACATCGTCAGCGAGGTGAACTACTGGGTCCACATCGTGATCCTGTTCAGCTTCCTGAACTACATCCCGTACTCCAAGCACATCCACCTGCTGGGTTCGCTGCCCAACATCTACTTCATGGACCTCGAGCGGAATCGTCAGCTGTTCCCCAAGCTGAACTTCGACGTCGAGGATCCCAGCGAGATCGGCGTGGTCGCCAAGATCGAGGACTTCTCGTGGAAGTCGCTGCTCGATCAGTACGCCTGCACCGAGTGCGCGCGCTGCACCGACTACTGCCCGGCCTACAACACCGACAAGCCGCTGTCGCCGATGCACCTCATCCACGACCTGCGTGACGAGATGCTGGATATCGGCAAGGCGCGGCTCAAGATCGAGAAGCTGAAGCTGCAGCTGGCGCCGCTGGAGGCCAAGCACGCGGCGCACGCGAACGGCCACGGCAACGGCCACGGGGCTGCCGAGGGCGAACACAAGGCCGAGGGCGGCGAGCACGGGCACGAGGCCAAGGCCGCCGACGCGCACGGTGACGGCCACGGCAATGGCGACGGCCATGGCGACGGCCACGGCGTCACGGTCTACGAGGATCCCATCCTCATCGAGATCAACGCTCTCAAGAAGGAGATCGCCACCGTCGAGGCCAAGGTCGAGGCCATGCCGGCGCTGGTCGGTGGGCGCATCAAGGAAGAGACCCTGTGGTCATGCACCACCTGCGGCGCCTGCCAGCAGGTCTGCCCGGTCTTCATCGAGCACCCGCTCAAGATCATCCAGATGCGGCAGAGCCTGATCATGCTGCAGGACAAGGTGCCGGTCGAGATCCAGCGCACCATGCGCAACCTCGAGCGCAACCAGAACCCGTGGGGCGTCGGCGCCGACAAGCGCATGGAGTGGGCCGAGGGGCTCGAGGTCCCGACCATCGACGAGCACCCGGACCCCGAGTACATCCTGTGGGTCGGCTGCGCGGGCGCCTTCGACGACCGCATCAAGCAGCAGACCAAGGCCATGGTGAAGGTGCTCAAGGCGGCCGGCGTGGACTACGCCGTGCTCGGCCACCGCGAGGCCTGCACCGGCGACCCCGCGCGACGCGCCGGCGACGAGATGCAGTTCCACGCCCTGGCGACCCAGAACGTGGAGACGCTGAACGAGGTCAAGGCCAAGAAGGTCATCACCTCGTGCCCGCACTGCCTGCACACGCTGAAGAACGACTACCCGCAGTACGGCGGCCACTACGAGGTCATCCACCACACCCAGCTCATCGGGCACCTGCTCGACCAGAAGAAGCTGGCGCCCTCGGTGGAGGTCGCCAACAACATCACCTACCACGACAGCTGCTATCTCGGCCGCTGGAACGGCGAGTACGACGCGCCCCGGCGCGTGCTGGACGCGCTGCCCATCGCCGGCGGCCGCGTCGAGCTGGAGCGCAACCGCGAGCACGGCTTCTGCTGCGGCGCGGGCGGCTCGCGCATGTGGATGGAGGAGCACCAGGGCCAGCGCGTCAACCTGAACCGCACCGACGAGATCCTGAAGACCGGGGTCAAGACGGTCGCGGTGGCGTGCCCGTTCTGCAACGTGATGATCACCGACGGCATGAAGGACCGTGGCGCCGACGACGACGTCAAGGTGCTCGACATCGCCGAGCTGGTGGCCAAGAGCCTGCCGTCGCGCTTCAAGGGCAACCCGGTGCCGATGCCTCCGCAGGTCGTGGGCACCGAGGACATTGGCGTCCGCGAGGAGTAGTCTGGCGCATTTCGAGGTACGGAATCGGTTGAATGGTCCGACCATTTGTGGCATCTCTGGGTAAGAAACCTGGAGAGCAGCCATGGCGGAACATGCGGGGGAACGTCAGCCGGCGCTGAGCGAACGTGAGCGCAAGATCCTGTGGGCGGTCGCCGAGGCGGCGCTGCCCGCAGGGGACATCTTCCCGGGCGCGGATCGCGGCGTGCTCGACAAGGTCGATGACTTCCTGCGCGTGTCGGGGCCGGTCGCGGCCACGCCGTACAAGGCCATCCTGTGGGCGCTCGATGCCCAGGCGCGGCTGACCACGCTGCGCGGCTTCGCCAGCCTGGCGGTGACGCGGCGGCAGGAGCTGCTCGGGCGCTGGTTCGACTCCGGGATGTTTGCGCGCCGGATGTCGCTGCGCGCGCTGCTGACGCCGCTCAAGATGGCGCACTACAACAACCCGCAGTTCTACCGGCAGCTCGGCTGCGTGTACGAGCGGCCCGCGGGCAAGCCGGAGAAGCAGCGCTGGATGGCGCAGGTGGTGGCCGGCGAGTCGCTGAGCGCCGACGAGCGCGTCGACTGCGACGTCGTGGTCATCGGCACCGGCGCCGGCGGCGCGGTGGTCGCGCGCGAGCTGGCCGAGCAGGGCCACGCCGTGGTCATGCTGGAGGAGGGTGCCTTCTTCGGGCGCCAGGACTTCACCGGGCAGACCGCCGACATGCAGCGCCTGCTGTATCGCGACATGGGCGCCACCGGCGCGCTGGGCAACACCATGATCCCGATCCCGGTCGGGCGCACGGTGGGCGGCTCGACGACGATCAACTCGGGCACCTGCTTCCGGGTGCCCGACCGCGTGCTGGCCAAGTGGCGCAACGACATGGGCCTCGGCGAGTTCACGCCCGAGCACCTGGCGCCGTACTACGACCGCGTCGAGGACGTCATCGGCGTGGGCGCCAACCCGGCCAAGTATCTGGGGGCGATCGCGCGACTCATCGCCAAGGGCTGCGACGCGCTGGGCTACTCGCATGGGCCGCTCAAGCGCAACGCGCCCGAGTGTGACGGACAGGGCGTGTGCTGCTTCGGCTGCCCGACCGACGCCAAGCGCTCGATGAACGTGTCGTACGTGCCGATGGCGCTGAAGGCGGGCGCGCAGCTCTTCACGGGCGTGCGCGCGACCACGGTGCTGACCCAGGGCGGGCGCGCGGTCGGTGTGGTGGCGCGCACCGCGGGGCGGCGAGGTGGGCGGCCGCCGGGAGTGTCGCTGACGGTGCACGCGCGCACCGTGGTGGTGGCGTGCGGGTCGCTGCATACGCCGGTGTTCCTGATGCAGAACGGGCTGGCGAACGGCTCGGGGCAGCTGGGCAAGAACCTGTCGATCCACCCCGCCATCGGCATGGCGGCGGAGTTCGGCGAGCAGGTCCAGGGCTACAACGCGGTGCCGCAGGGCTACTCGATCGACGAGTTCCATGACGAGGGGATCTTGTTCGAGGGCGCGATGTTCCCGCTCGACATGGGGGCGTCGGTGATGCCGCAGTTCGGGCCGCAGTTCGTGCGCCTGATGGAGCGCTACGACCGCGTGGCCATGTTCGGCTGCATGATCGAGGACACCTCGCGCGGGCAGGTGCGCATGGTGCGTGGGCGGCCGCTGCCGATCTACTTCCTGAACGACGGCGACGTGGCGCGGCTCAAGCGCGCGGTCGACATCCTGGGCCGGGTCTACTTCGCGGCCGGGGCGCGGCGCGTGTTCTCGATGGTGCACGGCTTCGGCGAGTGGCGCAGCGAGGCCGACATGGCCGGCTTCCGCCACGCCAAGCTGAAGGCGCGCGACTTCGACATCACCGCGTACCATCCGCTGGGGACGGCGCGCATGGGGCGTGACCCCAAGACCAGCGTGGTCGGGACCGACCACCAGGTGCACGACGTGCCCGGGCTGTATGTCACCGACGGCAGCTCGGTGCCGTCGTCACTGGGGGTCAATCCGCAGGTCACCATCATGGCGCTGGCGACGCGGGCGGCGGAGGCCATCGGCAAGGCGCTGGAGCGCGGCGATGACCGGGGGTCGATCGCGGCCTAGCCTGGCGCTGGTCCGGTCGCCAGGCTGGATGGCGCGGAGGGGGCCGACCTGCTAGGGTCTGACCCGTGGGCGCAACCGAGATCATTCTTCCGCTGATCTTCCTGGTCGGTGTGGTGGCGCTGCTGGGGATCCCACGCTACCGGCGCCGCCAGCAGAACAAGCTCGAGGGCCGCGCGACGCACCAGATGCAGCGCGACGAGTTCGAGCTGGCGCTCGAGCAGCTGCCCAAGGAGTCGCGCAACCTGGGCACCCGGGTGCAGCGTGGCTGGTGTCTGCTGCTGACCGGCCAGACCGACGCTGGCCTGGCCGAGCTCAAGCAGGACGGCGGCGACCTCCCCGGCGACCCGCGAGCGCGGCTCGACGTCTGGCTCAGCATCGCGCGCGCCATGGCGCTGACCAACGCCGACACCGACCGGGCCACCGCGCTGTCCAGCAAGGTGCGCCACGCGCTGAGCCAGCTGCCGACCTCGTGGCATGGCGCCATCGAGGCCCAGCTGGCCGAGATCGACGGCTGGATGCAGCTGCACCGCGGCCAGAGCATCCACGCCCTGGCCTCGTTCGATCGCGCCATCGAGCAGCCCACCGGCAAGCCCTGGATCGACGCTGCCCGCCTGTATGGCCGCGCCTGCGCCCTCATCGAGATGGGGCGCTACGAGCAGGGCAAGTCGGGACTGGAAGACGCTGCCGCGCTGGGGCCCGACCGCGCCAACGTCAGCCGCGCCCACGCGCTGCTGGAAGAGATGAAGGCCGGCCCGTATCGCAAGCAGCCAGCCCGGACCTAGTACCGTTCCTCTGAGACGGCACTAGCGCGAGCCGCAGAAGGCGACGCAGGTCGAGACCCCGGCGCTGGTCGCGCAGCGGCCCTGACACTCGGCGTTGCCGCTGCTGCACGAGCTGCCCGCACCGAGCTTTGCGCTGCAGGTGCCGGGGCTGCCGGCGGGGCCGGCGCAGTACAGGCCGGCGGCGCAATCGAGCGGGATGTCGCAGGGGGCGCCCACACCGCCCAGGCTGGCGACGCAGCTGTGGCGGTAGCAGGTCAGGCCGTCGCCACAGTCCTGGGCCAGGTCACAGGCGCCGGTCTGCGCGGCGACACACTTGCGCGACTGCGGGTCGCAGTGCGCGCCGGTCACGCACAGCGGGTGATGGCCCAGCTTGAGAGCGGTGATCGGGGTGCCGGCGCCGGTGGGGCCGCCGCACGCGGCGCCGATGGCGCCGGGGGCGCTGCAGCTGCCGCTGGGCTGGCCCTGTGCGGCCAGACAGGTCAGGCCGGGCTGGCACTCGTAGTCGCGCACGCAGCTGGCGCCGGCAGGCTGCAGGCCGACCAGGGCGTCGCGACACGGCGGCGTGCGCAGCAGCGCCAGTGCTGACAGCAGCTCCTTGCCGCAGGCCTGGGCCAGCTCGGCGTCGAAGGCCGCGAAGCAGGCGCCGGCGGCGGCGTCGTCGAGGCGCAGCCGGCCCGCGGCGCCCGAGGCCTCGAAGGCCGGCCCGCAGCTGGCGCGCACGCCGTCGAAGGCATTGAGCAGCGAGCGGTAGTCGCTGGTCTGCTTGTCGGTGGTCGAGCAGCAGGTGTCGGCGCCCATCAAGGTGGCGCCCAGGGTGCGCATGCAGAAGCTGGTGCCGCTGCCGGGCGGGAAGGGGAGCCGCGCGGCGTCGGCGCCGGGCGCGCTGGAGTCGGCGCCGGTCAGGCTGGTGTCACCGCCGACGGCGGCGTCGGGCTGCGCCTGGGAGTCGGGGTCGCTGCAGGCGGACAGCGTGACGGCGAACAGGGCGGTGGCGAGCGTCGCGAGCTTCATCAGCGGACGAGACCGCATGCGCGGCGCGGCGAACAGGAACTCCGGCGTTACATCTGGGCGCGTGGCAAGAGCTGCCGAGGCGCTGCGTCTTGGCCGCTGAGGGCGTCAGGCGAGGCCGCGTGGCGGGGGCTGATCAAGGTTGATCAGGCTGCTCAGGCGCCGAGCTTGCGACGCACGCGGGCCAGCGCCTCGCGCAGATCGGGGTCGTCGATGGCGGCCAGCTCCTGGTCGATGCGCGCCGAGACCTCGGGCGTCAGGTTCGCGGCCAGGGGCTGCCGCGGCCGCCTCCGCGGCACCGGCGCGGGCACGCCGACGCCTGGCTCGGCCTGGGTTGGTGCTGGCAGGGCACCGGCGTGCAGGCGGACCTCGCGCACCACCTCGGCGCCGACCGCGGCGTTGACGCGGGTGCGCATCTCCTCGCGGTGAAAGCTCAGCTCGGCCAGCCAGGGCGAGCTGGTCACGCGCACGTGCAGGACGCCGCCCTCGAGGCGCCCCGGGCGGGCGCGGCGCGCGATCCGCTCACCGACGGCGACGTCCCACGCCATCAACGTGCGCAGCTCGTCGAGCTCGGGGCCGAGGTTGCGCGCGTCCATCACACCGGCGACAAGGTCGCCGAGGTTGCGCTTGCCCAGCGCGCGCTTCTTGAGGTCCCGGCCCACGAGACCAGGATAGCAGCCCCGTGGAGCACGAGCACGAGCACGAGCACGAGCACGAGCACGAGCACGAGCACGAGCACGAGCAGGCGCCGGCCTGGGGCCTCAGAGGTTGGGCGAGGCCAGCGAGCCGGCGCTGCCGCCGCCGGCGACGCCTGGGGCGACGTCGGGCGGGATGGCCAGGCGGGTGCGACGGCGCAGCTCGCGCAGGGTCGGATCGCGCGGGCGCAGGTGCGCGGCGGCGTCGGCGGCGCGCGCGGCGGCGACCCGATCACCACCGAGCTCGGCGAGACGCGCCTCGATGGCATAGCCGCGGGCACGATCGGGGGCGGCCTCGCGCGCCAGCGCCAGCGCGCTGCGGGCGTCGCGGGCGCGTGCCGTGGTGGTGGTCCAGATCTCGGCCAGGGTCAGCAGCACGTCGGGGTCACCGGCCGCGCGGGCCAGCGCGCGGGCCGCCAGCAGATCGCCCAGCGCGCGTCGCCCTGCCAGGGCGCGGCGCTGCGCCGCGGTGGGCTCGCGACCCAGCGCGCCGTCGGCCAGCAGCTCGGCGGCAGCGGCCAGCGCCAGCGCGGCGGGGGCGGCGTCGCGCACTGCGACCAGCGGGCGCAGCCGGCTCTGGGCATCGGCGGGGTCGCTCGCCAGGCGCGCCAGCGCAGCGGCCAGCACCTTGCCGTCGCTGGCGCCCAGCGCGCCGGCGTCGAGGCTGTGCGGGGCCGCCAGCGCCTGCAGGCGGGCCTCGGCGCCGCTGGCCCCCGCCGCGGCGGCACGCTGGTAGACCAGGGCGGCGCGCTCGTCGAGCTCGACCGCGGCCAGGGCATCACCCAGCACCAGGTCGACCTCGCCGCGGGCCGTGCCCTTGCGGGCGACGCGGGCCTGTCGGGCCAGCGCCTCGGCGTCGCTCAGGTTGCCGAAGCGCACCAGGCGCTGCAGATCGATGGCCAGCACCTCGAGCGACGGCGACGTCCCTGCCGCGCTGGCGTCGGGCGGCGCCGCTCTGCGCAGCTGCGCGGCCAGGTCGCACAGCTCGAGGCGCGCGCGCATGGGCCAGGCGAACAGCGGTCGCGCCAGCACCACCGGGGCGTGGCGAGCCAGCAGCGCGCGCGCCAGCGCGAGGCGGACATCCTTTGCGCCAGCCTTCTTCTTGCCCGGCGGCGGGGCCAGGCTGGCCTCCAGGCGGCGCGCATAGTGGGTCGCGCGCAGTGCGAACAGGGCGCCCAGCCGCGAGTCGGCGCCGACCTCGGCCACCCGCGCGTCATACGCCAGCGCGAGATCACACAGCGCGCGCAGCCGGGCCGCCATGTCGAAGTCGACCGCGCGCGCCAGCCCGGTGGCGGCGGCCAGCTTGCGGCCCAGGGTGTCCTCGGCGGCGGCGCGATCGCCACGACCCTGCGCGAGCAGGAAGGCGCGCCGCAGCTCGCCGGCGCCGACCTCGTCGCCGAGCACGCTGCGCAGCAGGGCGCGATGCCACAGCAGATCGGGCAGCTCGGCGGCAGCGGCCTTGTCGGCCACGGCGTCGAGCAGCGTCAGCAGACGGCGCGCCTGGTCGACGTCGGCCACGTCGCGCACCAGCGCGGCGGCATGGTCGACCATGAGGCCGCGGGTCACGGGCGATGTGGGCGCGAGCTCCAGCACCTGGCCTGCCCAGAACGGCTCGGCGTCGGGCAGCCCGGCCAGCTGGGCCAGCACGCCGAGGCGGGCTGCGTCGTCGTCGGCCTGCGAGTAGGCATCCAGCAGCGCCGGCAGGGTCAGATCGCGCCCTGGCGCTGCCTTGGCCCGGACCGGCGCTGTCAGCCGCAGCGCCTGGCAGCGGCCTTCTTTGCTGACACCTTGTCCACGTGCCGCCGCCAGCACGAGCTGCGCCACGCCACCCCAGCGCCGCCAGAGCTCGGGGTTCGCGAGGTCCACCTTGATCTCAGCACTCTCGATCCACCCGGCGAGGGGAGCTCCGCAGGGCAGGGCAGTACCACTCGTGCTCGTGCTCGTGCTCGTGCTCGTGCTCGTGCTCGTGCTCGCCATCGCGACCCGACGCCGTGCCTCCTGCCCCAGCCCCGCCACCGTCTGCGCCGGCCCACCGTCCACTGCCAGCCGGTCGCCTTCCACCTTCACCTGGTGCTCGACCACCCCGCCCGCGCGCAGCTCGCGCCAGCGCAGCAGCAGCCCCTCGGCGCGCGCCGACGTCGCCAGTCCGCCGGCCATCGCCAGCCAGACCCAGGCTCGTACGCTCCACCCCGCGCGCATGAAGCCGCAATATCCGCCGATCCGCACCACCGGATCAACCAGATCGTTGCTGAACCAACGATTCGCTGGCGGCGGCTACCGGTCGCGCAGGCGGCGGATCAGCTCGCGGATGCGGCGCGAGCCACCGCCGTCGCGATACACGAACTTGATGCCGGTGTGTTCGCCGGCGTGGTAGGTCACGCGCCCGGTGATCTCGATCGGCGCCGCGCCGCCCGGGGGCGTCAGCTCGACGATGACCTCGCAGCCCAGGGGCAGCGGCGACGGCGTCTTGAGCAGGGCGCCGCCCACGCTGATCTCGGACAGCTCGGCCCCCGACTGCTCGGTGCTCGACGGGATGCGATAGCGGACCTGCAGCTCGACCGGCAGGCGCGCGTGGCGCCGGCGCAACGTCGGCGCGCGCTTGCCCTCGACGGTCGCGACCACGAACTCGCGCTTCTCGCGCTCGTCCTCGGCGAACTCGACCAGGGCGCCAGCGCGCACGCGCAGGCGGGGCAGCGCGGG
>Ga0154020_10003818_pt1 | contig 18036 bp, 19 predicted proteins | sample Klosneuvirus_201_FD_109709 | JGI IMG/M metagenome (GOLD analysis project Ga0154020, IMG submission 109709) | Active sludge microbial communities from wastewater, Klosterneuburg, Austria - Klosneuvirus_20160825_MG | ecosystem: Engineered > WWTP > Aerobic digester > Activated sludge | place... | reverse complement strand
GCTTTGAGCCGCGGTTCCAGTTCGAGCCGCTGCTGCACTTTGTTCCAGACGTCAGCAAACGGATCGTTGCGCGTCCGATAGTTGCGATCCGAAGACTGCTGTGACAGCAGTCCGTCGTCGTCAAGATATTTGCGTGCTGTTTTCTCGCTCATTTCCGCCATCCTTGCTGAATCGCCCAGAGTCCTGCCCAAACCCAGCAGTCGCCGAAGCTCTTTCACGCATCCATTCGTGATCATTGCAACCTCCATAAAATCAGGAGTTACAATGATCCCCAATTTGCCCATATCCCGGGAACTATAATCGTCACCGAGCTCGAAAACACTACTCCGACGCCCAAAACACAGCCTCATCAACCGGTACTTCTAATTGTCGCCAACCGGGAAAAACAATTGTCGCTGGACAACACGCCACCGACACGCTCTCGATCTTCGCGATGCATTTCGGTCACGGCAATCTCCGCCATCCCTGACAATCTTCGATCCGCTACCGGACGCATACTGCGATCGCCGTGCCGAACAGTATTGGACCTGACCCCTGATGTTCCTCATTGATCTGTGGTCTGTTCGAACACCACCAGGACTGGACAGTGATCGGAAGCCATTGGTTCGGCGATCACGCTTGATTCCAGCATTTTCAACGACGCTCCGCGATAGAACACGTAGTCGATGCGAGTTCTCGGCTGACTGGAAGGGACGCTGGGTGATACGTCGGCATCAATGGCGTTGGTCCATTTTTCGTTCAGGATCTGAACGGGTTCGGATTCCGGAGTCGCATTCATGTCGCCTGCCAGAATGGTGGGCATTGTCTCATCATCATTTGCGAACAGTGTGTTGATGGCTTTGGCTTCGGCTACGCGATCTTCCGGAACGTTGTGCTGGAAATGAGTACTGATGAATCGCAGCGGCTTTCCGGACTTCGACGTCACTGTGACTGCGATGGCGGCTCGGGGATACGTGGTGAGGTCCGCTGTGCTTTCCGTATATGGCAGCGGTTCGATTCGGACATCCACAATTGGCAGATTTGTCAACACCGCGTTGCCGAACAGGCCGCCCTGATAGTGCTGAGTCGGTCCGTAACGGACCGGCAGTCCGGTAAGTTCACTCAACCGACGTGCCTGGTGTACCCGGCCGGATCGTTCGACCACGACATCCACTTCCTGCAGCGCGACCAGGTCCGGTTTTGTTTTCCTGATGACATCCGCCAGACGCTCCAGATCGTAGACGCCGTCGTTTCCCTGGCCATAGTGGATGTTGTAACACAGCACGCGGAGCTGAGCGGACGAGTCGTCAGCGGGACAGAATCCGGGAGTGATGAAGCTGACCATGAACCCGAAGGCGACAATTCGAAAAATTCCAAAAATCATTGACAGGTCTTTCGTGACTCAAGGGTGTGGTGATTCCCGCAGGTGTGGCAGGGGCTGAGTTGGAAGATCGTTCTCATGTCCACATCGCAGGCCATTCACTGCGGACGACCTTTGGGAATCACTGCGGCGGGAAATGTATACGCCGTTTCATGTCACACATTTTGCCCGGAACTGCGTCCGAGTTCAACTGCGACCGGGATGTTGGTTGTGTCCGTCGATGCCTTCCCGTAAACAGCAGCGACGATGTTGCCTTCTCCCTGTCAAGACAGGATCGGCACACGAAAGTGGTGCCTGTGTTCAAGCAGAAAGTTGATTTCGTCTGCGAATTCTACTTTGTCAGCGGCATGAACAGGATTGACGGGAACGGGTGGATCGTGATTTGCAGTTCTTCCGCCGCGTGGACTATATCACACGCGGCTTCGAATGAGGTGTGAGTTCTCGTTCCAGGGCTCCAGTTCTGGAACGCACTGCACTGGAGACTCGTGCCTCCAGCGACAAGCTCGCGAGGCAGGAGCCTCGGGAGCAGTGTGTTCCGAGGCAGGAGCCTCGGAACAAGGACATTAATCCGCAGTATGTGCCTTACCTTGACATCCTCGGCAATCGGGTCGAGAATTTGTTCATGCCAATGACGGCCATTCCATTTGCGGACGAGGAGACAACCATGAAGCTGCGATTTGCTGTTGCACTACTGGCCTTGATGGGGGGACTCGCGCCGGGCTTGAGTTCCAAGTCGTTCGTCAACGCACAGCAACCCGATCCGGGCAAGTACTCGGCTGCGGAACATGAACTGGTCGAGTTCCGCAATCAGATGGTGCCCATGCGAGACGAAGTGAAGCTGGCCGTGGACATCTTCCGGCCCGCAGGCGAGGGCCGGTTTCCCGTCGTACTCAGCCAGATCCCGTACAACAAGGACGGCGGTGCCGCGCGGGCGCGCTGGCTGGCCGCGCGAGGCTACGTCGTAGTGAACGCCGACGTGCGCGGCCGCTACGAGTCGGAGGGTGACTGGGACCCTTTCGACCCGAAACACAAGACCGACGGCTACGATCTCGTCGAGTGGCTCGCGCAGCAACCCTGGTCCACCGGTAAGGTGGGCATGTGGGGGCTTTCATACATGGGTTGGGCACAATGGTGGACGGCTACTCAAACGCCCCCATCGCTGGTTTGCATGGTGCCCGAGGTCGCGCCGCCCGACCAGTTCCGCAACCTGCCGTATCAAGAAGGTATCCTGTTTGGCTGTGGGCTGGATTGGGCATCGACAAACTCGGGCCATACGGCAATCCAGGTGCGCCCGGGTGCCTACGGCGGCTTTACGAGCACTCGGTTCGAGGACTGCATGCAAACGCCGTACATCGACCTGAACAAGCACCGCAAGGTCGAAGGTGCCCCCTGGTTCGAGACCTGGATACGCGAAAACCTTTCGACCGCGCCTTACTGGCAAGCCATCGCCTACCAAACCGAGGAGAACTACGCGAAGGTCAAGGTGCCATCGCTGGCGATTTCAGGCTGGTTCGACGCCGACTTCCCCGGCACGCCGATGAACTATATCGCCATGAAAAAGTACGGCGGTACACCCGAGGCCCGGCGTCCGAGACTCGTTATCGGCCCTTGGGACCACACCGGCCGTGGAAGCAAGTTGTTGCAGTTTGACTATGGTTCGACGGCGGCTATCGACTGGAACGGGTACATGTGCCGTTGGTTCGACTATCATCTCAAGGGAGTGGCCAACGGCGTGCTCGACGATCCACCCGTGCATGTCTTCGTGATGGGCTACAACCGCTGGCGCGCCGAAGAAGACTGGCCGCTGCCCGGCACGAAGTGGACCAGGTACTACCTCCACAGCGGCGGCAAGGCCAACTCGTCGGCCGGCGATGGCACGCTCAGTACGATTCCTCCCGGCGACGAACCGTCCGACAAGTACACATACGATCCGCTGCACCCCACGCTCTCGGCGTTTACGGGTCCACACGTCGATGGGGCCGTCGATACGCGTCCGGTTTCGGCCGGCCAGGATCTGTTGGTTTACACCACGCCGCCGCTGGAGGAGGATGTCGAGGTCGTGGGTCCGATTACCGCGAAGCTGTACGCCGCCACCTCCGCCAGCGACACCGACTGGATGGTCCGACTCGTCGATGTGTACCCCGACGGCTATGCAGCGCTGCTTTGCGACGGCGTGCTTCGTGCGCGATGCCGCGATCCAGAACAAGCCGGCGCGTTCAATTCGATTAAGCTGAGCCAAATTGAGCCGGATAAAGTCTACGAGTACTCGATCGAGTTTTGGCGCGCCACCGGCAACGCCTTTTTGCAGGGTCATCGGATCCGTGTCGAAATATCCAGTAGCTACTATCCTTTCTACCTGCGGAATCTCAATACGGGTGCCGACAACGTAGGTCTGGAGACCTCACACGTCGTCGCCCAACAGACGATCCACCACGACACGATGCGTCCTTCACACGTGGTGCTGCCGGTGATGCCCACTCGCGACCATTCAGAAGTGCCGCTATTGCCATCGCCATAGTCTCGATAAATCATAACCCGACGCATCAGCGAAGGACCGAATCAAGAGCGATTGCTCTCTGCAATCCACTAATACTCTCTGCAATCCAAGCTCTTTCAGGAATCCATTGTGTTTCGCAGTCGCGGCCTGAATCGCTTTTTCGATCTCGACCAATTCGCCGTGCGTTTCGCCTAAATCAATCTCCTGTTGCGCCTCCGCAGTGCTGACGTAGCGGGAGATGTTGAGGTTGTAGTCATTGTCGATGATTTCTGATCACGTAATGCACTTTGCGGCGCATCTGCTTTTCAAACGCAGCCACATCGTCCGGGTTATGCTCGTACCAAACTTGTAGCGGCACGGCGCGAGCCGTCCGGTCCTTGCGACTTCCCGCAGCGAAACCGGACGGCTCGCGCCGTTCCGCTACGCGGGAGACATCACTCGCCAAAGATTCTTCGGAGCCATCGACCCCGGGATAGCTCTTTCCAAGTTCCTTCTCCGCACCGGCCTCGTAATTGTCCGAGAGATAGCGAAGGAACAGGAACGACAACATGTAGTCGCGAAAGTCGTCCGCGTTCATCGCGCCCCGCAATTGGTCGGCGATGTTCCAGAGCGTCTTGCCCAGTTGCTTCTGTTCGTTGTCGGTCATGAAAATCTCAGTTTGGAAGTCTCGACAGAAAGATTTTACGACGGAAAAATGAAAACAAGTCGTCCAGCAATTTTTCTGTCGCCAGACCTTTCTGTCGAATCAGTTATTCAGGATCGTGGAAAGCGTGACTTGTCGATGAGTGATGTTGAGCCAATGGATTCTGTCGAGGGGACTGGCGGCGATCAGCTTGCGAAAGGCAATAAAATTGTCTTGCGTCGTTTTGGCAAAGGTGGTTACGCCGAGTGCCGTGTTCTGATCCAGGAGATGGAATCGCTGGTTGCCGATCCGTTGACCCGCATGGTTTGGCAACAATGCCGCAACTGCCTTGAGTTCGTAGATCATCTTTTGCTCAACAACCAAGTCCACTGCCAGTGAAATCGAGAAATCACGGAAGGAAAGTTCGATGGGGGGGGGCGATCGTTGCTGCCAGGCCAGCGGCACGCAGGAGTTGGAGCCGCTTCTGATGATAGACCGCTTCGTCGGCCAACCGTCCCAGCTCGTTGTGAGTGGCGAACACCTTCGCCATGACGGCGTAGTCGATTGATCGCATGTCGTCGTCGGTGATGCGAGGGATATTGATCGGGCAGGTGATTGGCACGGTTGGCTTTCGAGTGGGGAATTTTCGACAGAAAAATTTTACGACAGAAAAATGAAAAAAACGGGTACTGAAATCTTTCTGTCGATAAATTTTTCTGTCGAACTCAAAAACTCTGCAGCGATGCGATGGCCAGATCATGTTTGTGGGCGATGGATGCCAGCTCTTTGGCTGACTTCTCATCCTTGAATCGCTGGTAGCCGTCGCGAACCACCTTCTCACTCAGTCCTTCCCCAGCCTTGAGGGAACGAACATATTCGGAAATGTCCTCCCGCTCGTCCATGAACTTGGCGTCGGATTCGATCGGGCCAATCAACTTCTCGCGGCTCATCTGCTGCCGCCCCGGTGCCTGCTGCGAGTAACGGGCAATCAGACCCATGATGTAGTCGTAGTCGATCACGGCGGATGCAAACAGCACGAACTCGAAATCCAACTGATCGGCTTCCGGACTCGTCTTGTCGCCGCTCTTGCTCCTCTGTGCTCTCAGTCGCTGGGCGGTTGCAAGGTAGACGCCGCGGAAGGCATTCAGGTCTTCTTTGGGCAGAATCTGCTGAATGGTTTGCTTGTCCTCTTCGGTCAGGTCCGTGTATTGGTCGAGCTGCGTCTGCAGTCGCTGCACTTCCTTGAAGCGGTTGATGAACTGGCCGCGAGCATCGTCGCCTTTTGGATTGGGGACTTCTTCCGGTTTGCAGTCCAGCCCCTGGGACTTCATGAACTTGTCCAGATCGCCGACGGCGGTTTTCAGCTTTTCGATGACGTTGGGTGCTTTATCCACCAGCCAGATTTCAGGAGCCTTGTTCTTCGCAGCATCTGAGAACATCGCGATGCCTTCATCAACTGCCTCTTTTTGGTTGCGGAAGTCCAGGATGTTGCCGTACGGCTTGGTGCCATTGAGTACGCGGTTGGTGCGGGAGAATGCCTGAATGAGTCCGTGGTGCTTCAGGCTTTTATCGACGTACAGCGTGTTCAGATACTTGGAATCGAAACCGGTGAGCAGCATGTCCACGACGATGACGATGTCGATCTTCTCTCTGCCATTGAGCGGCATGTCGCGATTGGGATACTGCTGGTCTTTGGTTCGCTTTTGCACGTCCTGATAGTACAGGTCGAATTCGTTGATCGAGTGATTGGTTTTGTAGCGTGCGTTGTAGTCGTCGATGATGGCTTTGAGAGCCTCTTTCTTCTTGTCGGGCTCTTGCTCGTTGTCGGCCTTTTCCTGTGGCAGGTCTTCCTGAATTTGCTTCACATCCGGATTGCCCTCGGCAGGCGGTGAGAAGACGCCGGCGATGTTGAGCGGAACAAATTCGGGATCGAGATTTGTAGCGGTAGGGCGCGAGCCCTCCGGTGACGCTACCGGACGGCTTGCGCCGTTCCGCTGCAGACAGGCTCGACTGATCATTGAGTGCGACAAATACCTACTCTCACCTGCTCCAAGGGGCTCAGGATGAAGCGGTCGCTTAGGTCGGTGCAATGATGATCAAGCGGGCTCCAAAGGTGCCAGAAAATGCCGGTGAGTACAATTCGTGAGTGCAGACCAAAAACAACAAAAGCCAGTGCAACCGTTTGAGGCGGTAAAACACTGGCTTTTCTTATTGTCCCGGACTGGAGTCGAACCAGTAACCTTCGGCTTCGGAGGCCGACCAATTATGAGCCAAAGATTTATGTATGCCCTTGTGAAAACGCCGCGTTTTATGCGGTATTTGACTGAAAATGAAGCACTTTTCGTTCGCCGCACTCTTCCAGATTCTACATGTTTTCCGAACCTGTACCAGGCATTTTCGGACAGTTCTCGGACAGTTCTCGGACAACTCAGAAACCGCTTGGTTTCAAATAATGTCCCGTCCATCTCGCTCGCCCATTCATGGCATGACCGATGCGGCCCGACACGCACAGACGACCTGCGGCTCGAAACGTTCCTCGCGTCGTGGTCCTGTTCCTCGTGCGTTTTTGATGCGCCCAATGACAATCCCCGTGAAAGTGCGGGAGTCCCTGATTCCAACTTCGAGCATGCGTTACTTGGCTGAATCGTGCTTTCAGCAATGAAGGATTCCTTGTTTCGAATCCTGAGCAAATGTCACCAGCAGCCTACCGTATGCCATAACGAACTACGATCCGCCAGTACTTGCCGCCGGTGAGGCAGAATCAGTCACTGTCCGCCGTTTTCACCCGGACGTTTTCCGGGGCCGAAGTTCTGCTCTTTCCTGCCCGTGCGTGTTGAATGAAGGATTGGCTTTCGAATCCCGCCACCGCAGATTTCTGTCGTGACTGGAAGCGAGTCGAACTCAGTTCTGTAAAAGGTTTTGATGCAAGTCAGAAAGTCACAACTACATTCACTCGAATCGAAGCACGGACTTGACTGCCTGAATTGAACTCAGGCGATGGGGCCCGTGCGATCGACGGGGAATAGTGGGCTTTGAGGCATTCCCGGCAGTGTGAGCCGTTCCCCCACTGAAATCTAACGAACGTGGATGAAACTGCATGGACGCGAGTGAGAGGAGGCAATTCTCAATGTGCCTTGCACGATGAGGTTTTCGTTCCACTCGCTTCCGTTCCAGCCTCATAGTAATCGTCATAGGGATGCAGCCATCCCACAGCGACTGGAAGAAACATTTTCGCTGAGGCTGGACGTTATGCTGCCTGGTCAGTCAGCATCAGTCGTGGCCGCGCATTCCGCACCAGGCGCAGGCCCTGTCGATTCGTTGCAGAGGCGCGCTGGTTCGGCGCGACAGGATTCCCAGGCCGAGCGACATCATGCCACGGGCCAGGCTGAAAATCGGAGCGCCGACAATAACATCCATTCCGCTAGAATGTTGCGATCTGCTAATGCTCGCCCGCTACTACCAGTCCCTGCTCGACTCCAGTCAGTTTGCGAACCGTGCCGTGCTCGCGCGTTACCTCGGTGTCATCCGTGCCATGGTGACGCAGGTGCTGAATCTGCTGAACACTACGCCTGCGGCTAGCGAGTCGCGGTAGCTCGAGGTAAACCTGATCTTGAGCAGTGTCAGGGTGTGAACTACTTGCAATCCCGGTCGCGGTTACCTGGAAAAAGTTGGTGTCCGTTCTGCCTGGATGCACGGTGCTTATTCGCTGAGATCGTATGCTGCTTTGAGCCACTTCTGGAGTTCTGCATCCACATCCTCAATGGCACTGAGTTTGATCTCGTGGTGAAATCGCTTGGCGGAGGTCTGCTCCGACTTGAAGACGCGGGGACTCTTGATCGGGCGGTCGGACTTGATCGTGAGGACGATATGGGCCCTGCGTACTGCAACGCCGGCGAACGCCGTCCCCCGGTTCAAGTGGATCGATGTCTTCTTCGGGTCTTGTTCGATCGGCCCAAACTTCTCCGCCATGGCGACCAACCGATCATAAATTGGCTGGATCTCACTAGCCTTGCCTACGAAGTGCTCATTCACGCTCGGCATGTCGCAGCCCTCCTCTCCCGTGTGCAAACACGTCTTTGACTTTCTTTTATCAACTTCGACCGTGTACATGTCAATCCCTTGTCCTACAAGGGTTTCTGGGCCTTTGTGGGGGTAGTGATGTCCTTTCAGTATGGGGCTGGCACAGTCTGTTCTTGTGATACCACGGTGTTGCGACCGTTTGTGTGGCAAGAATTGCAATTACCCGTCCCGAAAAGAAACAGTGAAAATCGGCTCCGTCACCCCGGACTCATTCTACAAGAAGTATGTTCCTTTTTGTATTCGCACTCCTCCGGCTAAATACCGTTATGGAGTTTCCGACATGCACCGAATGGCTTGCGCGGCGTGACGAAGGGCTGTTGCTGCCCGACCTCCCACAGCTCAAGGGGATGCTACGCATCAACGCATTCCCCGGCACGGAAGCCCAACGGAAGGCATTGCACGTCGAGCGAGCCAAGAAGCCCAATCCGTTCGCCCCGACTATTCACAAGGTTAAGGAAATCGTCCCAAACAAGTTCGTTGCCAAGCTCGGCCAAAAATCACCGACCCGTCGTTGGCGATAGGTTTTTCTCGAACCACTCCACGAACGCAGGAATCACCGTGAGGTTGTGCTTTGCTGTGAATCCGTGTTCGCCACCCTCGATTACCAGCAATTTGCTTTTCACTTTTTGCCGTTCCAACTCTGCAATCATCTTCTTGCTATGCTCGATAGGAACAAGTTCGTCCTTATCCCCATGTATCAACAGCGTCGGTGGTGTCCTGGCAGTGACATGTAGCAAGGGGCTGTAGTCGCCCGATTTTGTTGACTCAAACGTAAGCGGTGGATTCAGGCCCGGTTGCTTCTTGACCCCCTCCGGTGGATTACTCACCCAATCACGAATGTCTGTTGGCGGGTAAAGGGCCACAGCAGCAGCGATGCGACTGCTCTGGCGAAGTACCTCATCTTTTGCATTAGGGCATTTCACGATTGCGTTGATGGGTTCAAACGGAGTAAAGGGGTGTAGCATTTTTCGTCGGTTCAAGGAAGACACGTCGTTTTGGCAGGATGCCGATAATGAATCCGTACTCAATGGATTTGAGAGAGCGTGTGATCGAGTCATATGAGCGGGGCCACTGTACTCAAGCAGAAGTTGCAGAAGAGTTTGATGTCTCGACGAGTTCCGTTGAAAAATGGCTGCGGAAATGGCGAGAGGAAGGCACCTTCACGTCAGCACCGCACGGCGGAGGGCGACGGGCAACATTTTCAGGAGGGGACCTGGAAAAACTGGCGAAGCTCGTCAAGGACGACCCCGATGCGACGTTGGAGGAGTTGTTACACAAGTCTGGCATCAAAGCGAGCATCATGTCGGTGTTCCGCGCTCTTGAACGTCTCGACATCACGCGAAAAAAAAGATCCTGAAATATGAAGAGCAACTTGACCCTGAAGTGCAAAAGGAACGGGCGCGATGGCGAAAAAAAACGAGGCAAATTGATCCAAAACGGCTGGTTTTTGTGGACGGAAGTAGTGCAAAGACCAACATGACACGGCTGTACGGTCGTGCGCCGCGCGGTGAGCGGGTGGTGGGATTTGTGCCGGACGGTCGATGGGAGTCGTCCACGATGCTCTCAGCATTACGCTACGACGGCACCACGACGACAATGGTGTATGAAGGAGGCACCGACATAGCCGCTATGGAGACCTTTGTCAGTGCTTTTCTGGCAGCGATTATCAAACGAGGGGACATTGTGGTGATGGACAATCTCGCGAGCCACCGAAATCCCGCTGTGGTCAACATGATCGAAGCGAACGACACCGAAGTTTGGTTTCTCCCTCGCTATTCCCCCGACATGAATCCCATCGAGATGATGTGGTCCAAGGTAAAAGCGTTGTTGCGCATGTACGAGGCACGGTCGCGAACGGACCTGCTTGAAGCAATTCGACAAGCCCTCGAAAAAGTGACCAGACAAGACGCAATGGCTTGGTATGCCGAGGCTGGATATCCGTAAACGCAATCGTGAAATGCCCTAGTTATTAGCGTCTCAAATTCAGGCCACGAAGTTCACCCCTCGTGAAACCAAAGTCTCGCTGTGTTCCCATCGTTGGCCGTCAAATAGTAACCTCAATCCGATGAAAATCGTCGCCTTCTGTTTTCTGGTTTGCCTGGTCCCGTTCCCCAGCGTCTGAACACTCTGTTTTCCAATGATATGAAAAGTTTCAAATGACTCGCTTCGAATCGAGCATTCCGCTGGCGTTGGTGCTGTTGCTTGGAACTGCTGAACCGTCTCAGGCAAAAAGAGAAACAGAAAAAGGACTGATCTTCGCCAAGGCTGGCAAGGTGGAGCTGAACTTGGACCTCGTGACGCCCAGGCAGGGCGATAGTCCGTTTCCCGCTGTGATGGTTGTATCTGGTGGCGGTGGGTCAGCCGGAAACAGTGGGCAGCGCTTGAAAACTACCGAGTTTCATGCCCAAGCCGGTTACGTCGCTGTGTCCATCGACTATCGCCTGACCACGGATCATCGATTCCCCTCGCAGACGGATGATTGGTTCGCCGAAAATGGAAGACCCGTATTTTGCTGGCCTTGATCGACGATACCCGCGAACGCAAACCGGACCTCTACAAGAGGTGCAAGACGGCCTCACCAATCAGTCCTGTGAAGAAAGGAGCGCCGCCGTTCTTCATCATCCATGGCAACGCGGACAAGATGGTGAACGTGACTCAATCGCGAGTGATGGCTGCCATGCTCAAGGCAGCGGGTGGCTTTGTTGCGGTGATGGAACTCGAAGGGGAAGACGATCTCATGAAGCCAGTGAGATTAGTCGAAACACTGACGAAAGCGCGTTCGTTTTTCGACGATCACCGGAGAATGAAGCCGTGAGACGACAAGCCGAAAGGACATATGATGAATCGATTATTTGAAAGCTCTCTGCTGAACCAGGCGTCGGCGTCCAGTCTCCGAGCCGACTACGCCCCATTACTCACAGCCAAGGCCCAGCCCGAACAGAAGGATTTGGTGGTCGAGGATGAGAAACGGTCGCGCGAGATTCCAATTCGCGTCTACCTGCCCACGGGCCAGGCGGCTGCGCCCGTCGTGCTGTTCAGCCACGGACTCGGGGGCAACCGCGAAGGCTCTGCATTTCTGGGCAAGCATTGGGCCGCGCTGGGGTATGTCGCAGTCTCTCTGCAACATCCAGGAAGCGACGACCGCGTCTGGAAGGACAAACCCTTGGCCCAGCGCCGGGCTTTGTTAAAGCAAGCAGCGACTCTAGAGAATCTTCTACTTCGGGCTCAGGATATACCCGCCGTGCTTGATCAACTCGAAGTTTGGAACATGGAAACCACGCACGCTTTCGCGGGTCGATTGGACCAAAAGCGGATCGGCATGTCGGGACACTCATTCGGCGCGGCGACGACGCAGGCGGTCAGTGGCCAAACGTTTCCGATGGGCCAACACGCCGGCGATCCTCGCATCAAAGCCGCCGTCGTGATGAGCCCCACCGGTCCGCTTACCGGCGATACGCAACAGGCGTTCGGCGAGGTGAAGATTCCCTGGATGCTGCTCACAGGGACGAAAGACACTACGATCATCAACAGAGCCGATGCGAAGTCGCGGCTCGTTGTCTTTCCTGCACTGCCACCGGGTCGCAAATACGAACTGGTACTTTACAAGGCGAAGCACTCGGTCTTCACCGAACGAGCGTTGCCGGGCGAGACCGCGTCATGCAATCCGAACCATCACCGGGCGATTCTGGCGGTGACGACTGCGTTCTGGGATGCGTACCTCCGCGATGATGCCGAGGCCCGCAAGTGGCTAGACGGCGAGACAGTGCGGAGCGTGCTTGAGAAGGACGACCAGTGGCAGAAGAAATAAGCCGCTCGCCGCTGTCGGACGAGGGTATCAACCATTTCACGAAGCTCGGCCTGGAAAAGAATCCGAAGCTGCGCGTCCTGGTGCAAGCATCGTGGCCGCCGCGCGACGGCAAATGCGGCGAATTCAAGAATGAAATGCGCAACGCGGTGAAAGTGGAAGAGGTCGACAAGATGGGCGACAGTCACAACAGCAGCTTTATCAAGAATCTGGGAGTCCAGGTGCGCGACTTGAATGCGTCGGCCTGGGCCACGAAACGGTCTTCATCGGCCGGTCAGCGACGCTGCCTTCGCGCTCCGCAAGCGCATCGCGGAAGGCAAAGCCCCGGGCCTGACGCAGCAGAGCGAAATGTTCCGGGACGATCACGGTCATCCCGCCGATCCGATGGCGCTGCTGGTGACGTATTGCCACTTCGCCGCCATCTACCAGCGCAGCCCCGTCGGCATGGCCGTGCCTTCGCTCCTGAAAGACAGGCCGCAAGCGGAAGAACTCAACCGAATGCTGCAAGGAATCGCCTGGGTTGCGATGACGAACTACTCGCAGAGCGGGGTGAAAACCAATGCCCCGTCGCGTGAGAAACAGCCATGATAATCATGCGATCAACGTGGCCCTTCAGTGAACCAGACCGCGCGGCCGGAAGCCGATCCCACATCAGGTGAAGAAAAGTTCTCAGACCGGCGGCAATAAACGGTCGCCGACAAGCATTGTTCTGGTGGTCCCGCGCGGCCGAACGAATAATACAAGACCGAGAAAAAACAAGACTCAGAAATCGCGATCGCGGCTCTGAGCTGGAACGAAGAGTCGCTGAGTCGAAGACATTTTCTCCTCCGCTCCAAGTGCCACCTTCCAAGAGACTCACAGGGCCAGCAATTACACACTGGTTCACTCGGGCAGTACCTCCATCCGATCGTCCTTCAGGCGTCATATTTCCAGGATAGCTAACGACCTGCATGGTATTACACACTCTCGCCAATCGTCCTGCGGAAACGCGACAACGCGAGGCCGAACAGCACCGTGCCGATCAGCGACAGGGCGACGAATTGCGGCCACACGACGTCCAGCCCCGCACCCCGGTACAGGATCGACTGGGCGAGCGTAACGAAATGGGTGTTCGGCGCCGCCAGCATCAGCTGCTGCACGATCTCCGGCATGCTTTCCCGCGGCGTGGTTGCGCCGGAAAGCATCTGTAGTGGAAGGAGGATGAGCATCAACAGCAGGCCGAATTGCGGCATCGACCGCGCCAGTGTGCCCAGGAAGATGCCCATCGACGTGGTGGCGGACAAGTGAAGCGCGGTTCCCGCCAGAAACAGTGCGAGCGATCCCTGGAGCGGAACCGCGAGCATCCCCTGCACGACGGCAGTCAAGGAAACGCTGCTGGCGAGAAGCACAACCAGCGCCATCGCCCAGACTTTGCTGGTCATGATCTCGAAGGGCGTCACCGGCATCACCAGCAGATGCTCGACCGTTCCATGTTCACGTTCGCGAATGAGGGCCGCCCCGGTCAGCACGATCGAGAGCATGGTAATGTTGTTGATGACCTGCATCACGGCCGCAAACCAGGATTTGTTCAGAGTGGGATTGAAGCGTACCCGCAAGGCGAGGTCCACGGGAGGAGCGGCAGCGTCGCGATACCGCTGGGCGAAAGTGCGGACCTCATCGGTGACGATCGTCTGGATATAACCGCTGCCGACAAACGCCTGGCTCATGCGCGTGGCGTCGACATTGAGCTGGATGGCGGGTCGGTGTCCGGCGAGCAGGTCGCTTTGGAACTCGGGCGGAATCACGAGCGCGAACGTGTCCAGGCCGGCGTCCATGCGGTCATCCATCTCGGACATCGTGATCAGTTCCGGCGGCAGAAAGTAGGGAGGATAAAAGGCGCTGGTGATGCGTGCCGAGAGGGGGGAGCGGTCCTCGTCAACGATGGCGATGGCAGCTTTGTTCAGCGTCTCGGGAATGGCGTTGGCTCTCGTATAAATCGAGAGCGTAAAGGCGTAGACGATCAGCACGAGCATAATCGGGTCGCGCCACAGGCTGCGCAGCTCCTTAATTCCCAGATGGAAGATGTTGCTGGCACGCATAGCTCAACGCTCCTGCTTGCGGAGCAGCGCCGCAGCCAACGCCAGTAGAATCGGCGCAGCCAACACCAGCGGAATGAATGACGCCGCCAGGTCGGAAAAGTCCAGCGCCTTGGAGAAGGTGCCGCGGGAAATCGTCACGTAGTGCGTGGTGGGATAAAGTTCTCCAATGATCCTGCCGGTTCCCTCCAACGAGGACACCGGGTCGATGATCCCCGAGTATTCCGTTGCGGGGAGGATGGTCAGCACCGCGGTGCCGAAGATAGCGGCGATCTGGCTGCGCATGAAGGTGGAAATCAGCAGCCCCACGGCAGTGGCGGCGGAGACGTACAACAACGTCCCGGTCGCCAGTGTCAGGAAGCTCCCCGTCAGCGGCACGCCGAAGACGGTCACTGCCAGCAGGACCATGAGCAGGAAGTTGAGCATTGCCAGCGCAATGTAGGGGAGCTGCTTGCCGATCAGAAACTCCAGCCGGGTCGCCGGCGTCACATAGAAGTTGATGATCGAACCCAGTTCCTTTTCACGCACCACGCTGAGTGCCGTGAGCATCGCGGGGATCAGCATCAGCAACAGGGGAATGACCGCCGGAACCATCGCCACCAGGCTCTTAATGTCCGGGTTGTAGCGAAAGCGAGTCTCGATATTGGCCAGACTGCCCGCTGCGGAGCGCCAGGGCGTTTGCGACCCTTGCTGGGAAAGCCAGTGGGCGTGCATCCCCTGAACGTAGCTGCGGACGGTCTCGGCACGCTGGGGCATCGCTCCGTCGACCCAGACACCGATCTGCACCTGGCGGCCGTGGTCCAAGTCGCGGGCAAACCCAGAAGGAATCTCAATGGCCAAACTCAACTCGCCGGAGCGCATCCGCCAATCAAGGTCCCCATAGTCGCTGATCGGCGCGTGTTCGATGAAGTAGCTGGAACCGGCCAGGTTCAGCACGTAATCGCGGCTGGTCGTGGTCTGATCGCGATCAAGGACAGCGAAAGTGAGGTCTTCGACGTCGAGGCTGATGCCGTAGCCCATTACGAACATCAGAATCACGCTCCCGAGCATGGCCAGCGTGGCCCGGATCGCATCTCGACGCAATTCCAGCGCCTCTCGGCGGGCGAAACTGAACATCCGCCGAAAATCGAAGCGACTCAGACGCGGGCCTCGGGGTTCGTGGTGCACCTGGCTTGCGGAAGGACCTGTCCAAACGCCGGATTCGGCCGTGTCCCCCGACTCTTCTTGGAGGGCGTCCTCCAGGTACCGGATGAACGCATCGTTGAGTGATTCAGCACCGCTACGCGCGATCAGCGCCGCCGGAGCATCACTGACGAGGACACGGCCGGCATGCATCAGCGAGATGCGGTCGCAGCGCTCGGCTTCATTCATGAAGTGAGTCGAAATGAAAATCGTGACGTGTTCCCGGCGGGAGAGTTCGATCAGAATCCGCCAAAAACCGTCCCGTGCCACCGGATCGACGCCGGAGGTCGGCTCGTCGAGGATCAACATCTCCGGTTGATGGATCAGCGCCACCGCAAGCGAGAGCCGCTGGCGCCGACCCAGTGGGAGATTGCCGGGAAGCACGTCGGCCACGGCGGTTAGGTCGAAGCGTTCCATCATCTCCTTGACGCGGCCGGGAATCGCATCTGCGGGCAACTGGAACAATCTGGCGTGCAGTTCCAGATTCTGCCGAACCGTCAGCTCTGAATAGAGGGAGAAGGACTGGGACATGTAGCCCACGCGGCGGCGCGTTTCGAGGTCGTGAGGGTCGACAGGCTTTCCGAACAGCCAGGCCTCCCCTTCGCTGGCAGGCAGCAGTCCCGTGAGCATCTTCATCGTCGTGGTCTTGCCGCAGCCGTTCGACCCGAGGAAACCGAAGATCTCGCCGCGGCGGATTTCGAAGTCGACGTGATCGACGGCGACGAAGTTCCCAAAGCGCTTGGTCAGGTTCTCAGCCTTGATGGCGACCTGGCCGTCGTCCGATTCATCGCGCGGAGGGATTTCGACGAGCCGGTGACTGCGGCGCTTCTCTTCGGGGAGCAGGGCGATAAAGGCCGACTCCATTGATGCCGAGCCCGTTCGCCGCAGGAGTTCTCCAGGGGAGCCGGTGTCGAGCACCCGACCGGCGTCCATCACCACGAGCTGGTCGAATTCTTCCGCCTCCTCCATGTACGCGGTCGCGACAACGATGCTCATCTCCGGCCTCCCGGAGCGGATTTGCCCGATGAGTTTCCAGAATTCACGTCGCGACAGCGGATCGACGCCAGTGGTGGGTTCGTCCAGGATCAAGATATCGGGATCATGAATCAGCGCGCAACACAGGCCGAGCTTTTGCTTCATGCCTCCCGAGAGCTTTCCTGCCGGCCGATGGGCGAAGGGGTTCAGACCGGTCCTTTGCAGGAGGTCTCCAATCCGCCGCTCGCGTTCGCTTCGGCGGTGGCCGAACAATCGACCAAAAAAGTCGATGTTCTCGAACACGGAAAGCGTGGGATAGAGATTTTTCCCCAAGCCCTGGGGCATGTAGGCGATGCGTGGAGCGACAGCCCGGCGGTGCCGGGCGTCGCTCATGTCCCCATTGAGGACTTCGATCTTTCCGGCCTGGACCGCTCGCGCACCGGCAATCAGCGACAAGAGACTGGATTTCCCCACGCCATCGGGACCGATCAGCCCGACGAGAATCCCCGCCCCCACTTCAACGTTCACGGCATCCAGTGCCACCGTCTTGCCATACCGCAACACGACGTCCCGCACGCGCACCACCGACTGCGAATCGACGGCGACCGAATCCGGGTGAAACGACTCGGTGCTCATGGGGCGGGCATCCTGATCTGCAACCAGTCTGGCCAGGGAGCCTTTTCGTCGAGCCGAACATAGGCCATCCCCGGCAGGCCGGTCTTGACGCTTCGGATATACTGCTGAAGCAGATCGGGGGCGATCTTGGCTTTGACGCGAAACATCAACTTCTGGCGCTCTTCCGCCGTTTCCACCGTCTTGGGCGTGAACTGGGCGACATCGGCCACAAAAGAGACCTTGGCGGGAATGACATACTGGGGAGCGGCGTCAAGCACTAACCGGACTTCAGACCCCAGCGCGACTCGGCCGGCCTCGGCCGTAGGCAGGAAGAACGTCATGCGGACATCGCCGACATCCAGGAGATTCAAGACGATCCCTCCCGGATTGAGCACCTCGCCAGGCTGAGCCACCCGATATTGCACGCGGCCGTCGCGGGGAGCCTTGAGTTCGCTGTCGTTAATGTCGGCCTGAATCCGGTCGATCGTGGCCTGCAGCGCTTCCCCGGAAGCTTCCGCTCCGATGATCTGGGACTTCGCGGTGAGAATGGCGGCCTCCGCCGCCGCCACCTGGGCTTTTGCCGCATTCAATGCCGCCACTGCCCGATGATAGGCCGCCCGGTCGTCGTCGAGCTGCTGCTCGCTCGTGGCACTCTGCTTCGCCAGGGATTCCGTTCGCTCAACACGTTTTTTCGCCACGTCGCGTTCAGCCTCACGTTGAGCGACCACCGCGTCTGCTGCCGCCCTTTCGCTTTCCCGCTGAGTCACCTGACTGTGTGCAACGGCGACCGAACTCTTCGCCTGCCGGAGTTGCGCTTGAGCCTCT
>Ga0154020_10003815_pt1 | contig 18041 bp, 6 predicted proteins | sample Klosneuvirus_201_FD_109709 | JGI IMG/M metagenome (GOLD analysis project Ga0154020, IMG submission 109709) | Active sludge microbial communities from wastewater, Klosterneuburg, Austria - Klosneuvirus_20160825_MG | ecosystem: Engineered > WWTP > Aerobic digester > Activated sludge | place... | reverse complement strand
TTTCCACGCAGCGTGCCGAAGCGGCGAATGCATTTCAGCTCCCGCTGCGTTCGCAGACGGAGACCGCGAAGGGCGGCGGCGTCTGGCAAAGCGCTGAGCGCACCGTGAGTTGGGATGCGACGAAGACCGCAGTCGTCATTTGCGACATGTGGGACAAGCACACCTGCGCCGGCGCAACCCGCCGGGTCGCCGAGATGGCCCCACGCATGAACGAACTGGTCAGGAAGGCGCGCGGTCAGGGCGCGCTGATCATTCACTGCCCCAGCGACACGATGAAGTTCTACGAAGGCACACCACAGCGAAAGCTCGCGCAATCCGCGCCGAAAGTGGAGACGCAGATCCCGCTGCAACGCTGGTGTTCACTCGATCGAACGAAGGAGGCGCCGCTGCCCATTGATGATTCGGACGGCGGTTGCGACACGGATTCGCCCTGGCCCAAGGGCGCTCCGTATCCGTGGACACGGCAGATCGCGACGATTGAGATCCATGACGGAGACGCGATCACGGATTCGGCCGAAGCCTATTACCTGATGCGCCAGCGCGGCATCACCAACGTCATCGTGATGGGCGTCCACCTGAACATGTGCGTGCTGGGGCGACCTTTTTCCATCCGGCAGATGGTCAACCAGGGCCAGAACGTAGTGCTGGTGCGCGATCTCACAGACACCATGTACAATCCGCGCCGCGCGCCGTATGTGGCGCACTGTGTGGGCAACGACCTGATGGTAGACCACGTCGAGCGCTATTGGTGCCCGACGACCAGCAGCGTGGCGTTCGTAGGCGGAAACGAGTTTCGCTTCACCGAAGACCAGCGCGCGCATGTCGTAATGTTGATCGGTGAAGACGAATACAAAACGTGGGAAACGGTCCCGGCCCTTGCGAAGGAGAATCTCACGTGGCGTGGCCTGCGGGTGTCGGTGATTGAGCAGGACGCTGCCAACAAACACCGTTTCCCCGGCCTGACGGCGGCCTTGCGTGACGCGGATGTGTTGCTCGTCAGCCTGCGACGACGCGCGCTGGCGAAGGAGGAACTGGCGGCGGTCCGCGCGCATCTCGCCGCGGGCAAACCGCTCGTGGGCATTCGCACCGCAAGCCACGGCTTTGCGCCGCGTCGGGAAGACCAGGCCGAGGGGGAAGCGTGGATGACTTTCGATCCAGAAGTGCTCGGCGGCAATTACGCCGGCCATCACGGTCACGGGCCGAAGACAACCATTCGCTCAGCGCCCGGCGCGGAGAACCACGAGTTGCTGACGGGAGTGAATCTAAACGACCTGATCGGTAACGGCTCCCTCTACCGCGTAAGTCCGCTCAAGGAGGCCGCCCAGCCGCTGCTCATCGGCTCCATCGAAGGCAAACCCGCGGAACCCGTCGCGTGGACGCACACCTACGGCGAGAAGAAGGCGCGCGTCTTTTACACATCGCTCGGTCATCCGGATGATTTCGCGAACGCCAATTTCCGCCGTCTGCTGCTCAACGCAATCCAATGGTCGCTCGGACAGCCGGTCCTGCCGAAGGAAGCAAATCTCGCCCGCCCATGAAGGACATCCTGACCGCCGCGATTCTCCTCGCGACATTGCTTTACTCCGCCGTCGCGCAGGCGCCGAAGGCCGAAACGAAATTGATCGAGTCGCAGTTCTCGGGGCACCCGATGGCGGGACGTACCAACGCATTGTCGCCAGCGGAAGCGACCCGGGCGTTCACCGTGCCCGCCGATCTCGAAATGGAGCACGTGCTGGCGGAACCGATCGTCACCCAGCCCGTCTTCCTGAACTTCGATGAGCGTGGCCGGATGTGGGTGGTGCAATATCTCCAGTATCCGGCGCCAGCGGGATTGAAGGCCGTGAGCCGCGACAACTTCTGGCGCGCGGTTTACGACAAAGTGCCGGAGCCACCACCTCGCGGCGTGAAGGGCCTCGACAAAATAACTATCCACGAAGACACGAACGGCGATGGCACCTTCGACACACACAAGACGTTCGTGGACGGACTGAACATCGCGACCGCGTGCGTGAAGGGTCGCGGGGGAGTGTGGGTGTTGAATCCGCCTTACCTGCTCTTCTATCCCGACCGGAATGACGACGACGTGCCCGACAGCGATCCGGTGGTGCATCTGGAAGGTTTCGGACTGGAGGACACGCACTCCGTCGTGAACAGTTTGCGGTGGGGACCGGACGGCTGGCTTTACGCAGCGCAAGGCAGCACCGTGACGGCGAACGTCCGCCGCCCGGGCGAGACCAACGTGGTTTATTCCCAAGGCCAGAACATCTGGCGTTACCATCCCGAATCAAAACGCTACGAGATTTTCTCGGAAGGCGGCGGCAACGCCTTCGGTGTGGAGATCGATGACAAGGGGCGCATTTTCTCCGGCCACAACGGCGGCGACACTCGCGGCTTTCACTACATGCAGGGCGCGTATCTGCGCAAAGGCTTCGAGAAACACGGTGAACTGGCGAACCCGTATGCGTTCGGCTACTTCCCGCACATGGAAGGAACACGGGGCGAACGGTTCACGCACAACTTCGTCATCTACCACGGCGGCGCGCTGCCGGAACGTTACGCAGGAAAACTCTTCGGCATCGAACCGCTGCAAGGGCGCGTCGTCCTAAGCGACATCACGCCCGTCGGCTCGACCTTCGCCACGCGCGATCTAGAGCGAGTGGTGACCAGCAGCGATTCCTGGTTCCGCCCAGTGGACATCAAAGTCGGACCCGACGGTGCCATCTACGTTGCGGACTGGTATGACCGGCAGGTCACGCACACACGAAATCAAGAAGGCTACATCGACAAGGACCACGGGCGGATCTACCGGTTGAAATCCAAGGGCACAAGACCGCCTGCGAAGTTCAACCTCGCCGTACTCAACGCCGCGCTACTGACCGAAACTCTTCGCCACACCAACCAGTGGTTTCGTGAAACCGCGTTGCGCGTCCTCGCCGATCGACGGGACACCACCGTCGCGCCGGCGCTGCGCCGATTGTTCGAGTCATCGCGCGACCAAACTTCGCTCGAAGTTCTCTGGGCGTTGCATCAATTGAATCAACCGCTCTCCGCAGACCTCGTGGCCGCAGCCGTCAAGCAGCGCAACGAACCCGCTCTCACGTGGATGGTTCGCCTGTTCGGCGATCGCAGCGAAGGCCACCCGCAACTGTCGTCGCTGTTGCTGAGCCTTGCTTCCAGCCAGACCAATGTGGAAGTTCGCGCGCAGATCGCCAGCACCGCCCGCCGCCTGCCGGCCCCGACCGCGCTTGCCGTCATCGCGTCGCTGTCCCGCCGTGCTGAGGATGCAGATGATCCGCGCATTCCCCTGCTCTGCTGGTGGGCGGTGGAATCGAAATGCGATTCCAACCGCGAAGACGTCCTGAAGTTGTTCGGTAATTCGGCCATCTGGTTCCAGCCCGTGATCGAGAGGCATATTCTTTCCCGACTCATGCGCCGCTACGCCGCTGCAGGTTCACGGAAGGATCTGCTCACGTGCGCGAAACTGCTCGAACTCTCACCGACGCCGAAGCACACCAAACTGCTGATGACGGGATTTGAAGAAGCCTTCTCCGGCCGTTCTCTGACCGGACTGCCGGACGAACTGGTCGCCGCCATGGCCAGACACGATGTCGCATCCGATGCGTTAAAGCTCCGCACTGGCGACCCCACGGCGACTCGACGCGCGCTGGAAGCGATTAAGGATGAGCGAACGAACGCTAAACAGCGGCAGCAATTGATCAGTGTGCTGGGAGAAGTTCGCCCGGCGGCCGCCTTGGATGCGCTTCTTGCCATCGCGGACCGCGACGAGAACCGTGAAATCCGCAAGGCGGCGCTGACGGCCTTGATGGGTTATGACGACGCGCGTATTCCCGCGACCGTCCTCAAGGACTACAACGATTACCCGCCAGATGTTCGTTCCATCGCGCTCGGCTTGATCGCCAGCCGGGCGAACTGGTCGCTCGCGTTGGTTCAGGCGGTGGACAAAGGCCAGATCGAGGCCGACGCGGTGCCACTCGACGGTGTTCGCCGGATGAAACTTCACACGCAAACGGAACTGGCCACGCTCATCGCCAGGCTCTGGCCTCGCGCTGGAGCCGCCACGACAGCCGAGATGCAGCAGACGATTCAGCGATTGGGCGCCGTCCTTCAATCCGGCACCGGCAACCCCTACGCCGGCCAGACGCTCTTCAACGCGAGCTGCGCGTCATGCCACACGCTGTTCGCCCGCGGCGGAAAGGTCGGCCCCGACCTCACGACCTATCAACGCGGTGATCTGGATACGATGCTCCTGCACATCGTGAATCCCAGCGCGGAGATTCGCGAAGGCTACGAGAACATCCTGATCGAAACGAAGGATGACCGTTCGCTCACCGGGTTTCTGGTCGAACGTGACGCGAAGGTCATCGTGCTGCGCACTCCCGACGGACAAAACGTCACGATTGAGCATTCGAACGTGGCCGAAATGCGCGCAGCCGGAATGAGCCTGATGCCGGAGGGTTTGCTCGACACGCTCAACGAACAGCAGGTACGCGATCTCTTCGCGTATCTCCGCAGCACCCAACCTCTCGCGAATTAGGCGGTCACAGTTTCAAGAGACGACCTTCGCGCCGAAGGTTGACGAATAACTCGTCCCAAGACTCGAGCGAGTTACCAGACTTGGAATGGATATCCGCCAGCGCGCTCCGTCGGAAAAAGATAATCGCATCGGCGCCGTTACTAAATGGCCGGAACTGGCGCAGCATCCAGCGGGGATCCATCGTTCCCAATAACCCCGCGCCAAGGTCGGTTGCAGCGATGCCTCCGACGACAGAGCGGTCCCTGAGCGCATCGAGCACACGACGCAACGTTTCGTCCGACAGCACAGCTCCGCTTCTCAATCCGAGAACGACCTCCCCGCGCCCTCGACTTGCGGGAGCGACCATTCCCGAAAGAACGTCCACTTGAGACTCCACGGTCACGTCGCAGACGTCCGGCAATGTTCGCAGCCGAGCCGCCTCCGTCTCAGTCGAGGAATCATCAGCGCCAACGAGAACAATTGAAACATCTTCGGACGTCGCGACCGGCATCCACGCCTCTTGCACGGATTGCTCGCGCCAAAGGACGCCCGCGCCGACGCCAGCCCACATCAGTTTGTGAATCATGGTCAGCATCGACGCCACGACGCACTCCGCCGACGGCACCGCGTAGAGTCCCAGCAGCGTGATGGCGGCCATCTCCCGCACGCCAGCTCCAGCGACCGTAAATGGCAGGCAGCTGATCGTGGTGATCGCAGGAATGGTCCACGACAGCTGGCTCCACGGAAGTTGAGGTCCAGCCACCGCGTACAGGTTCAGGGCGAAAACCGCGCTTAAGCCCAAATGACCCGCCGTCGCAATGAACAATCCGCTCCCGGTCATCTTCGGCGATAGCAGTAATCGCCCGCCGCCCGAGCGCAATGCGCGAATGAGTCGCGCCAACGCACCTTCGCCTGCGGGTTGCCAGAAAGTGACCACCATCACGGTCACCGCGATCAGGACGATTCCCAGGACAACCCAGAAGCCAGGACTTTGGAACGGAACGTTGCCCAGCGAATCGAGTCCGCCGCTCACCGCGGCCAGCGCCCAGGTGAAGACCGCGAGGAGAAGCGCGCCCGCGAGGCTTAGCCCGCGGTCCAACGGCGCAGCGGCGAGAACTTCAGGCAAGGGAAAGCGAAACCAGCGTGAGTGAAACGCGGACTTCGCTGCGTCGCCCCCCGCCATTCCGAAGAAGACGGTGAAGAAGAAGTGGCCAACCATCGCGAGTCGCCAGCTGGCCATGGGATGAACCGCCCGATTCACCGCCAGAAGGGCCAGATGCCAGCGGTTTGCCTGGAGCGCGAGGGCCACTCCATAAACGAGGAACGCCAGCGAGCTCCACAGCAGGCTGGTTCTCTCGAGAGATTCGCCGAGGGTGCGAAATTCAATCTTGCGGAAGATCAGCCAGAGCAGCGCGACTGTGGCTGCGATGCACACAAGTCGCGTCCACGAAAACCAAGGGGCAGCGCCAGACCTATTCACCGGCTGAGAATTGGGATCCACCGCCGCAACATCAAGCCTTCTGGCACAGGAGGAAACGTGAATTTGACCAGCACACCGGGCGTCAGCAATCTTACGACAAATGCGACATCACGCTCCTAATCCCGAACACCTGGCGTTGACCCGACGGGAATTCCTGAATCGTTGCGGCATGGGAATGGGCGCGCTCGGTCTGGGCGGCCTCCTCGGCAATCTCGGCTTCCCCAACTCCGCGGCTGCCGACGGGTTTACGAATCCCATGCTGCCGAAAGGCTCGCACTTCCCCGGGAAAGCGAAGCGCGTGATCCACATCTTCGCCAACGGTGGCGCGTCGCACGTCGACACCTTCGACCCGAAGCCGTCGCTCGACAAATGGAACGGCAAAGAAATCCCGCTCCAGCTCAAGACGGAGCGCAAAACCGGCGCGGCCTTCAAGTCACCCTTCAAGTTTCGCAAGTACGGCAGAAGCGGCATCGAGGTCAGCGAGCTGTTTCCGCACGTCGCCGAGAGCATTGATGACATCGCGGTGATTCGCTCCATGCACGCGAACGTGCCGAATCACGAGCCGTCCCTGCTGCTGATGAACTGCGGCGAAGCCCGGCAGGTGCGACCCAGCATGGGCTCGTGGGTCACCTACGGGTTGGGCAGTGAGAACCAGAATCTTCCCGGCTTCATTTCCATGTGCCCGGGCGGTTATCCGATCCAGGAATCACAGAACTGGCAGTGCGGTTTCCTGCCGGGTGTTTTTCAGGGAACTTACATCAACACGGAGCACACGAAGATCGAGAAGCTGATCGAGCACATCAAGAACAACTACAGCTCCATGCCGGAGCAGCGCGCGCAACTTGACCTGTTGCAGACGCTCAATGCCCGCCACCGAAAGAAGCGCGCGGAAGACGCGCAGATCGAAGCGCGCATCCAATCGTTCGAACTCGCGTATCGCATGCAGATGGACGCGACGGATGCCTTCGACATATCTCGTGAGCCGGAACATATCCGCAAGATGTACGGCGAAGGAACCCAGGCGCGACAGATTCTCATCGCCCGCCGGCTCGTGGAACGCGGCGTGCGCTTCGTGCAGGTGTGGCACGGTGCCGGTCAACCGTGGGACAACCATGACGACATCGAAGTCGGCCATCGCGCCCTCGCCAAGCAATGCGATCAGGCGATGGGCGCGTTGCTGAAGGATCTCAAGCAGCGCGGCATGCTCGAGGACACGCTGGTCATCTGGGGTGGCGAATTCGGTCGCACGCCAACGGTGGAACTCCCCACGCCCGGCAGCAATGCCGGCAAGATCAACGGGCGCGACCACAATCACTACGGCTTCACGATGTGGATGGCCGGTGGCGGCGTCCGCGGCGGCTACGTTCATGGGGCGACGGATGAGTTTGGTTTCGCCGCGGTGGAAAAGAAAGTTCACGTCCACGATCTGCATGCAACGATCCTCGCCCTGCTGGGCTTTGACCACGAGAAGCTGACCTTCCATAGCGCCGGCCGCGATTACCGGTTGACGGATCTTTACGGCAACGTGGTGCGGGAACTCATCGCGTAGTCGCGAACCGCCATTCCAATCCTTTCTCGGCGGGAACTCTCGTCTCGAGCGCACTTCGGAATTTACCGTCTCTCCTACAAAGCAAAAGCGAGGACGAGCTTTCGCTCGTCCCCGCTGGTACGACGCTTCGTATCTCTTTAATCGAGTTGGACGATACGATAGAAGCGCTGTGGGTTGGCACCAAGATTGTCGGGCACCGTCAGAGTGTCGCTGTTGGCAAGGATTGCACTGCCCAGCGGAGTCCAGTTCGCGGCGCTGAGCGAATCCTTGAACTCCACGCGGTAGGTTTTTCCCGCCAGCGTGCCGAAGCCCAGACTGACATTCCCGCTGCCGTCATTCGCAATCACCGCGCGAGGCGGAGTGCGGACAACAATCGTGAACGAACGCGCCGCACTCAGGGCGGGCACACCGTTGTCAGTAACACGAACGGTAATGACGTTCGTGCTCGGCACCTGGGCGATGGTCGGCGTCCAGCCGAACTGGCCGGAGACGCTGTTGATCGTCGCACCGGCTGGCGCAACGGCATCGACGCTGTAGCTGAGCGTCTGCGCTGGGAAGTCGGAATCGCTGCCGACTGCCGTGAGCGTGACGGTCTGGCCAAGCGTGACCACGCGATCCGCGATTGCCGCCAGTGTGGGAGCCGCGTTGCCGAGGCCGATGGTGTTCGGTCCGCGTGGGGTTGGCGTGGTCATGTAGTAGCGAGTCTGAGCACCATCCGCGAAGCGACCTTCGCTAATCTCGTTGGTCTGCGAACCGAAGCTGACACCATCGATGAGCGTGAAGCCGTTCGGAGCGAAGAGGCCGAGCTGTTCGCCGTCGCGAGACAGCTGGAAGTTCACGTGCAGGTCGACGCGGTTGGTCGAGTTCTGCGACGCTTCATTGTCCGCCCAGACGAGGAGGAAACCGCCCGCCGGGATGACGTAGTGCCCGTTCGCCGGGATCTGGAATCCAGCTGGCGAAAGTAAACTGTCACTCAACCAGTATCCGCCGAGGTCGACTGCCGAAGTGCCGGCGTTGTAGAGCTCGAACCAGTCGTCGAAATCGGCATCGGCCGGGTCCGCGATGCTGTTGGTGTTCGATGCCATCCATTCATTAATGAACACGTTAACTTCGCGCGCCTCATTGGCCGCACCGGGGGTGACACTGAAGAAGACCTGGCGATCAAACGGCTGGCCGTTCGGGAAATCGCCGTAGGAAAGATCCGGCGCGATGCCCGCGTAGTTCAGGTAATCGGTCACCTGCGGCTTGCCGAGCACCAGTCGAACGAGCGCCACCGATCCCGTGGAAGCGCCCAAACGGAAGTTCGTATGAAGATCCGTGGCCGAACTTTGTCCCGGCTGACCGTCCGCCCAGATGATTCGAAATGCCCCCGGTGCAATCGTGCTGCCGGCCGGGAACTGCCATTGGGTGAGGTTCGTGTAGTTGTCCGCGAGATAGTAACCGCTGAGATCAATGGTCGTTCCACCGGCATTGTAGATCTCAATCCACGGTTCGCGTTCGCCCTGGTTGTCGACGACGCCAGTCAGGTTATTGACCTGAAGTTCGTTCACCCAGAGGTCGTCGTAGGCCGGGAGCGATTGGGCGACCGTGTTGGCCTTGCCCGGTGTCCACAAGGTCGGCCGGAATCCGTTCGTGCTGTTGAACAAACTTCCGGGCGTGGTGCGGATCGTGACGATCGATCCGTTGGTGCTCGGCTTGAACCAGAAGCTCAGTGTGCAAACAGTGTTCGAGGGCAGCGCAGGAAGGAACTGCCGCCATGCCGAGCTCGCACCGCCAACGCCGGCGGCAATGACGCGCGCGGCGGAATTGCCAGAGTGAGTCACCTCGGTGGTGACCACGGAGTTGCTGTGGTTGCCGAGAATCGACCAAGTGCCGGCCAGTGGTTCCTCGAAGCCACCGTTGGCGATGAGGTTCGGGCCAACTTCCGGCTGCGTGCCAGCGACCAGCTTGAGGTCATCCAGAACAACATCACCTGCTGAGTTCAGGAAAACCAAGAGGTTGGTGCCCGGCGAGGCGCCGCCCTGAATCGTTCCGGTGTAGGTGACATAGCGCCAGTCTTCACGATCCGCCCAGTTGCTGACGCGGCTGTTGTCCTCAGACGCATCAATCAGCTGGAGCGAGGGACCGAATCCGTCCGCGCCCGCTGGCCATGGCAAATCATCGTCGTACTTCACCTTGTCCACCGTGACGTAGACAAGGTTGGTGGAAATCGTCGTTCCGTTGGTGGAATAGACGAATGTCGGTCGTTGCAGCGTAATGGTCTCACCGCCGGCATCGAGATTGCCCTCGAATTGTCCGGCAGCCGCGGCCGCGCCGGGGAAGGCCGTCGTGTAAGCGGCGCGATTCTTGGCAATGACCATGTACTGACGGTTGGTGATCACGTCGCCAGTTTTGAAGGTGAAGTCGATTCCATTCACCCGCCAGCCCGTGAGGTCAAACGCGAAGGATGAGTTGTTGAAGATCTCGATATAGGAGGCATCCGGGACCTGCGGATTGTACATGACCTCGTTGATGACCAGAGAGGATTCCGGCGCGGCAATCGGACCCGTGTAGTTCACCGTGATATTGGTTTGCAGTCCCGGAATGGGAGTACCCGGCATTGAGATCGGTTCAATTCGCAAATTACTCGTTGGCTCACTGACCACGACTTGAACCACGAACGTCTTCACGTTCGACCAAGTGACCGGATACTCAATGCCGTTCACCCAGATGGTCCGCACCTGAACGGGAGCTTCACCGGTGATCGTGACGAGGTTGTTCGTCGTGGTGATGTTGTTGGTGCTCGTGATCCTGAACACGGCAGCTTCTTCTGCAGCGACCGTGCCGAGAATGCTGCTGCGAGCAGTGGAAACGAACGTCTTGATGGAGGTCGGCGCCGTTGCGTTCACGCCGCTGGCTTGATACGCCGCAAACTTGGAGTCCAACACCGGGTCAAGGTTCGCCGGCAAGAACGCTCCATTGCACAGTTCCTTCAACGCCCGCAGATACATGCGGCGAAACTTCGGATTGTCGTAGAGCTTCGTCATGTTCGCCCCGCCACCGGAGCTGACAAACAGGTTCTGGCCGGCCGCCCACGACCCGCTGTTGCCGAGAACGATGTTCATGTCCCAGATCATCAGCTGCCATTTGCCGTTGGTCGGCTTGTAGCCATACATGTTCTGGGAGTTCTGACTTCCGAAGTGATCCCAGTCGCCGACGGAATGGTGAACCGCGAACGTTCGCATCCATTGCTCCACGTCGACGATGCCATCCATGTTGGCGGCGTGCGCCGGACCAGCCGGCGTTTCAGCGGCATCCACCAGCGCGAACACATCCGAGTAATCATTGGCCGAACCTTTGACGGCGCGGGCGAGGAAGTTGTTTCGATACGCCGCCAGCTTGTGAATGGTGACGCCATTGGAAACCGTGGTGAACTTGGAGAGCGTGCACCAGCGTGCATTCGCAAATCCCAGCGAACGACCGTTACCGTCGTCGACTTCAAACCACGGTTGCAGCTTGTAGAGATTACCGTCCGGGTCATCGGAGAAGCGCGACTCGACCACGCTGTTGCCCGGGGTCTCCGTATCTTCCATCAACTGATTCGCTCCACCTGCGCGAAGTCCGTTGAAATAAAAGTTCACCGCACGGCGATAATTCCACGGCAGGCCAAGCTGGCGCGCGAACCAATACGCCGTCTGCTCGCGCTGGATAAGCGCATCGTCGAACGGTCCGTTGCCGGGGGCATGAACCTTGTTGAGGTTATCAGTGCCGAGGAACAGATCGTCTGACGGAATGTCGATCGAGTAGTGACCCGTCGTGTTGGGATTCCCGGAGAACTGGTGATACGGACTGCCTGCCCATTTCACCGCGGCAAAGTGGATGGCCCGGAAATTTCCATAAACAAACGTAAGCGGCACGCGCTCGTTGCTCAGGGCCGGACGATTGTTATACGTCTGGAAATGGTAATCCGTCATCCATTGGCGGTAGGTGCCGAATCCCGACGAGATGACCGGATCGCCAAAGCGAACCAGGCATTCAAAGGTCGTTGCGGAAGCGCCCTTCGGGAAACTCACCGTCGCCGGAGAGGTCGCGGCATCCGTCGCCTGAACGTAGAAAGGAACGAGCACCCCGCCCGCCTGTCCGGGAATCGTCGCGCTGTAAATTCCGTCGCCCGCCACCGCATCTCCGCCGGTGCCGGCATCGTTCATCGCCACCTGAGCATAGGTCGTCGCAGGGTCGATGCGATAGCGGACGGCCACCGACTGAATCCCATCCGGATCGTTGACCCGGGCGGTCACTACGACCGCCTGTCCGGCAGCCGGAACGACGGGCTGATGTGTGACTTCATAGATCGCCGGCGCCGCATTGTTGACCGCGCGACTGTTCCGCGCCCCCGGCGTGCCGAGATTCGAAGGCAACGCAAGGCGGCCGGTCGCTTCGGCGTGATTTCCGTGCAAACGGAAAAGCATCTCGGGCCAGCCGCGAAGCCAGCGAACCTTCGCCCGCAAGGTGACCGTGCCCGTCGGAATTGGAATCGGAACCACGCAGCGATTGTGAATGGCATCACCACGGGCGCTGGCGCGGAGGTAGAGGCAACTGCCACCGCCAAACCCGCCGCTGTTTGTCACAGACGAACGGATGTGAGTGCCGCGGAATTGCCACGTCCCCTGCCCGTTGGAGAAGGTCGAGTTCGCCTGCGAGATGAAGTTCGAGCTGCTCGTGGCCGGAACCAGTTCGAGGTCGTCGACCAGATACTCGCCTTCACCCAGCGCCAGCACTTCGAACAGATTCGCCGTGCCACTGCCGTTGTTCATCAAGTCTGTGGCCTGAATAGTGGTCCACGGTGACTTGGCTGATTCATCGCTGTCCGCCCAGTTGGAGGCCAGCCGACGATCGGCCTCGGCGTCCACCAATTCCAAACTGCTGCCGCCTTCGTTGGCCCACGGGCTCCATTGCCCGCCGGGCGCGTAGGTAACTTCGTCGACCACGACGTAGACGGTGTTCGTCCGTACCTGGCCTTGGGAGTTGGTCGAGATGTTGAAATCGGGCATGGCCAGCGCCACACGTTCACCACGATTTCCGAGAGAACCACCGTAATTACCCAGCGTATTGGCCGAGTTGAGATTCGGATAGTTGGTGAGCATGCGCGACGCGTTCTTGGCAATCACCAGATAGCTGTCCGCCGCGAGCACGGTGTTGGAGGGGAATTGGAAATCAATTCCCGACGTGAACCGCCAGCCCGTGAGGTTAACCGGTCCGGCGCCGCGATTGTAGATCTCGACATACTCATCATCGTTCAAAGCAGAAATGGGCTTGTACATGATCTCGTTGATGACGATGTCGCGGTTGAGCGTGCCGGCATTCGCCGCACCGGGCGTCGGCGAAGCGAGCGGGTAAATCGAGTCAGCGCCGTTCGGGAAGCGGCCGGACGAAACGCCCAACGCCTGCGCTTCGAAGCGAATGGAGTCGATGACATGCGTGGCGTCCGCGGAACGGAGATAAATCGTCTCACCACCGGAGCTCAAGCCGAAGCCCAGTTCCGTTTGGCTGACCACGAGGAAGCCGCGCGCAGGGATCTTGGTATTCGCCGGGAAGGCAAACTTGTTCGTCGAGGGAGAATCGGAAAGTGTGCATCCAGAAATATCCACCTCGGCGTTTGAGTGATTGTAGAGCTCGACGAAATCCACCGTCTCGGAGTTCGCAAGGAATTCGTTGATCGTCACCGAACGCTGCGGCGAACCGCGATACGCATCGTAACCGCCCGGCGAGCCGCCCACGCGGGCGCTCTGTCCCCAAGCTTGCACGTAGCCTTCGCCGTACGACGGACGCGCCAGCACCAGGGAGTGCCCGGCGCCGTCAGCCGACGCGGGCCACGGCGCGACGTTGTCATACTCAATCTCCAGGAGAACCGCGTCCTCCTTGTTGCGGAGCCGGATGGTTCCAGTTTCCTTCAGTGAGTTGGTGTACGGCCCCCAGACGCCGCTGATTCCGTAATGCGCCTGCACATCGCCGGGCACCCGGGCGATGACGCGATATTCGCCAGCGCGAAGAATCGTGTTCGCCGGGAACGTGTAATCTATGTCGCCGGAAAGGCGCCAGCCGCTGATGTCTTCGAAGTACGGATTCGAGTTATAGACTTCGATGAATTCGAGGACGTTGCTGTTCGCGTTCGGCAACGGGTTATACATGATTTCGGTAATCGTGATCGGCGTCCGTCGGCTTGAAGGGCCGGCAGGTTCCACGTCGGGCAGAGAATTCTCCACGGTCGCTCCGGTGGTCTGCGTGAAGTCCCGGAATTGCGCCGTGGTCGTCGGCGTCGCGCTGCTGCTCGCCACGCCGGCGCTGACCGCCATGCCGAGGAAAACATTTGGCGCCATGGCATTCGTGACAATTCCCAGTTGATACCACGCCGTTCCGTCCATGCTGGCGTAGCCGGTGAAGATGTTTCCAGCACGCTTCAAGCGCAGCCACGTCTCCGGGTAATTCACAGGATAGGAACCCGACGTCAACGTCGCGCCACCGATGGTGGTGCGCCATTGGAAGAAGGAACCGCTGACGCTGGGCGTCGCAAAAACCGACGAATGCCGACTGTTGACCTGCAAGGTTTCCCGCGCCATCAAGCCCGCGCGACTCCAGGCGTCCGCCAGCGTTAATCCGGCGACCCGCACGCGATAATCGAAGTCACCCGAGACCTGTTGGTAGTTGAAGGTGAACTGATCGGATCCACCGACGATGTTGGTGCCGCCGGCCGTGATGTTATAGCCGCCGCTTGCTGCCGACACGCTTCCCACCTGACCCGGAGTGCCGATGTCCTGCGCGAGGAACTGACCGGAGGCGAGGGTGAACGCCACCTGGGAATTCGCGAGCACGGTATTGGGCGTCACCGCGCGATCGCGCACGTTGCTCACGGTCAGCGTGTAGTTCACCGACTGCGCGATCGGCGAGATGACCAGCGCAACGGTCCGGTCGTCATTCGTCATGTAGGCGCCAGAAATCACAATCCCACCGCTGACTTGATAATTGGCGACGTTGGTCGCGCTGGCCGGTTCCAAGCGTTCGGAGAAGGCCACGATCACCCGGTTGTTGGTCACCGATCCCGCCGAAATAATCGTGGGCCGAACATTGTCCGGTCCGCGGATCACTCCCAGCGAGGACATTGTCAACCCGAACGCCACATCGCTGCTGGTGGCGCCCGTTTGGTGGACTTCTGCCGCGAGGACGTTTTCGCCCACCACAAGGCTGCTCGCAGGGATCTCAATGCTTTCCGGAGTGCCCTCTGAACCTTGGTTTTCCGCGAGCGTCGCCGCATTCTGTCCCGCCGGAACGCGCAGGCGCGCCACTTCCGTGCCGTTCGCGTAGAGCACCATGCCGTCATCCACTGCCACAGTCGTCGAGAGCGAGCCAGCGACTTGATCAGCCGTCGCGGTGAATCGACCACGGAAATAGTAAGTGATTACTTGCGGACTGCCCAACGCCAGCGGCGTGCGAATCGTGTCCGGGTAGGCCGCCGTCTCAAGTCCCAGAATGCCGGGGCCGGACGGCCAAGCCGTATCATTGAAGCCGACATCCTTCCACGTCGTGCCCAAGTCTGTTCCGGACTGATTGTATTTCCACGTGGCGCCGTAGGAGACAAGCGTGTTGGTCGTCGTTCCCAACACCACTCCCGGATCCACGAGGAACTCAATGTCAGAACTGGTCGCGATCCCCAGGGCGTTGCTCACCACCACCGAATAGATCGCCTCGTCGGCGGTCTGGACGTTGTTCAACGTCAGCGCCGCCGCCGTCGCTCCGGAGATCGGCTGTCCCGCCTTTCGCCATTGATAGCTAAGCGGCGCGGTGCCATCGGCCACCACAGAAAACGTCGTGGTGCCGCCGATGAAAACCGTACGGCCAGCCGGCGTGGTGGTGATCGTTGCCGGGCCTTCCGCCGCGAACGAACTTGTCGCGACACCAGCAGCGAGGAAACAGACGGAAGCGAGGCATCCTGCCAGGAACTTAACGTGCATATTTTTCAGGGTGGTTGTGGGGTGGTTGAAACTCAGAACTCCGTCCTTCCGCGTGTGAGATGTTACATTCAGGTTACGCCCCTGAAGCACACGTTCACTGTGGAATGACAAGGGAGTCAGCACTTCAGACGGGGTGGTTTGTACCCTTGCCTCTTCGCGGCGATCCCAGCGCCACTACGACAAAGATACGGCTGGCAGAGTACAGCTCGAAACCAGAATGGTTCGGATACGACATACTGTTTGGGTTCGGGAGGAAAGTAATAATCCCCCCCTCAAAAGTCCAGAATATGTTCCACGCCAGCACTGGAATCTCGGGGCACTGGACCCGCTTCCCACGCCGCCGGAGCCGCAACGGCGCACCAATTCAGGCCGGTAATTTCCGTGACGTATCGCGGGCCCTCGGCCAAAGATGCGCCATGGCCATTCTATCCCCGAAACAAAGTTCCGAAGCCCTGCGCCGCGTCCCGGATTGGAAGCGCCGGGCCCAAATCATCCGCCGCACCTTCGAGTTCAAGGACTTCCCGGCCGCGATCCGTTTCGTCGACGCCATCGCCAAGCTCGCCGAGAAAGCCTGGCACCATCCCGACATCGATATCCGCTGGAACAAGGTCACCCTCGCCCTGACCACCCACGACGAAGGCGGCCTTACCGCCAAAGATTTCGCCCTGGCTGAAAAGTTCGATGCGCTCGGAAAAAAGGCGCGTGCAAAATGAGTCAGCTGAGGCGTGACGCGTGATCTGTGATAGCCGCCCGACACCGAGCTTCGCCTTCACGCCTCACAAATCACCGGTCACCGCAACCATGCTCGAAGTCCACAGGCTCTTCCGGAACCGCTTCGGCTTCCCGCCCACCTATACTGTTGAGGCTCCGGGAACGGTCGAACTCCTCGGCAATTACGCAGACCTCCACCACGGAATTGCCCTGGCCATGTCCGTTGATAGATCTGTTTCCATCGCGGTGGCCGCTCGGACAGATGGAAAAGTGGAACTCGCTCCGAGCCGCTCTGAGTGCCTGGAATCATTCTCCGTCCTCGACACCGCTCCGGGACACGGTTCCCCTACAGCCAGCCAGCTCAAGTCAATGCTCAACGCCCTTCGCCAGCGTCAGGCGCATTGCAGCGGTTTCAGCACGGCCATTCACAGCACCATTCCCACAGGTTCCGGGCTCGGCAGTTCAAGCGCGCTCAAGATTGCCGCCGCGCTGGCGGTGCGACAGCTCCATCCGTTCACGCTCACCGCCACCGGCATCACCGTTCCGCCAAAACGCGCCGCAGACGGAGCGTTGCCGCCGCTCAGCAACATCGAGAAACTCGAAATCGCCCGCACCTGTCTGCTCACTGGAAACACCGCGACTCCGGAGCACTCGGGATTGCTCGCCCCAGTAGCCTCGCTCTTCTCCAAGGAGTTTCATGCCGTGGAGATCGATTGCCAATCCTTCACCATTGAACCCGCCCCGCTCATCGGCGAAATCGCTTGGGTGCTCTGCGACACCGGAATCCGCCACGCCGAAATCGACAAAACCATCAATGACCTCCGTGCCGAATGCGATGCCGCCACTCGCGCGCTCGGTGTGAAATCTCTTCGTTCCGTGGACGCCTCCTTCCTCAACGCCAACCGTCAGCGCCTCAACGATCGACAGTTTCAGTGCGCCAGCCATCTCGTCGGCGAAACCCAGCGCGTTGTCGCCGCGACCCACGCCTTGCGCGACGGGGACTTCGCCCAGTTCGGACAGTTCATGTATCAAAGCCACGAGAGCTCGCGCGATTTGTTCGGCAACAGCTGCGCTGAACTCGATGAACTCGTCGCCCTCGCGAAAATTCATCCCGGCTGTCTCGGCGCTCGACTCACCGGACGCGGCTTCGGCGGCTCGACACTAAACCTCGTTCACAGCGCGCAGGCCGACAGCTTCGCCAAGGCCATCTCAACCGTTTACGAAAAACGCACAGGCCGCAGAATCACTCCGCTGATCTGCAAGCCCGCCGACGGCGCAAACTGAGGCGGCGAGACGCACGCGGAACGCCGAACTCCGATTCGGAGATCCGCGCTTTAGGTTTGCAGTCAGTTCTGACCTCACCCACTCACGACCGTCCGTTTGACCTCTTCGCTGCTTTCCCGCTAAGCTCGGCGCATGGCGAATTCTTTCGGGCAATTGTTCCGCATCACCACTTGGGGCGAATCTCACGGGGGCGGCGTCGGCGTGGTGGTGGACGGCTGTCCGCCCAAGCTCAAGCTCACCGAGGCCGACATCCAACCCGACCTCGACCGCCGTCGACCCGGCCAGTCGAAGATCGTCACGCCACGCAAAGAGAGCGATACCGTCAAGATTCTCTCCGGCACGTTCGAGGGCAAAACGCTCGGCACCCCGATCAGCATGTGGGTGAAGAACGAGGACCAACGCTCCGAGGCCTACAACGAGATGGCGTCGAAGTTCCGCCCGTCGCACGCCGACTACACTTACCACGCGAAGTTCGGCATCCGCGCGTGGCCCGGCGGC
>Ga0154020_10003814_pt1 | contig 18042 bp, 34 predicted proteins | sample Klosneuvirus_201_FD_109709 | JGI IMG/M metagenome (GOLD analysis project Ga0154020, IMG submission 109709) | Active sludge microbial communities from wastewater, Klosterneuburg, Austria - Klosneuvirus_20160825_MG | ecosystem: Engineered > WWTP > Aerobic digester > Activated sludge | place... | reverse complement strand
CTTTGCCCTCGTCCGCCTTATCCAGTTTTGCGGACAGAATCGCATCGAAGTGCAGCAAATCTACGATTTTTTCACTTAAAAAAAAACGTCGATTTGTTTACAGTTATCAAAATAAAATCTTGTTCATTGACCGCGCCTCCTCTTCCATTGGATTTAACGGTGACGTGTATTTACTGACAAGAACACAATGAAAATTGAAGACCGAAGGGAACTTGAGCGTTTAGCGACCGGCAAGGACGATCATCGCGGTGAAGAGAATGAAGGCCACAAACAAGTAGATGCCAGCCGCCACGGCATTGGGGATGGCAGGAGGACGAGGAGCGATCTCGAGCGGCTCCTGGCGATGAAGATTCACCTTCTGTTTCGAAATGCTGAAAAGAAAACGCTGTGAATTGGAGAGGGGAAAGAGCGCGAGAAAGGAAAGGTGAGCGCACAGTAATGATTCCTCGGCGGCAACGATGAGCTTCATGAGGACAAAGAGAAGGTTGCGGTCCTGCGACCTGCTCCTCACATAGTCATTTTCGATGTAGTTCTCCACACCCAAAATAAATCCTTGAGGGACGTGGGTCAACCTGATGCGTTCGTTGGGGGTAAAGTTTGACCATGGGATAGGATACTCGTCGGCTTTGGTGAAGACAATGCGGTAAGGAACGTCTGTACCAAAGTGATTTCCGTTAGGACTGGAAAAAGCGATGATGTTTGATTCAAGAAAAGGAGTACTAAGGTAACGAAGTTCTCCAGCAAGGGTAATAAGGTGCTTGACATCTCGGGCGACGTTTGGATCGACCACAAACACAATGAGGTCGACGGAGCGCGCCACACTCTTGACTGGGCGGAGGGGCTTCATGTCAAGGGAAGCTTTGAAAGCTGTCTCGTGGGGGCCCTTGTGCGCAGGCAAGTCGCCCAAGGAAACTTGTCCAAACATGAACTGAACACAATTGTGCACGTCTGGAATAGGGAATGAGATTGAGCACAAAAGGAGGGGGAAACAGGAAGGAGGCATCTACCTTGTCGGACGTCATCGCAGTGGAACATTCCTTTGGTGTCCCAAAGCTCGACGCTGCCGAGCGCCTTGCTACGATGCGTGCCCAAGCAGACAGCAGTCGTGACCGTCGTGCACGAGGGGCGACCAGTTTCGTCCGTGGGGAGCGTCGGCTGAATGACCTGCAGCTGCTCCCTGTCGTCGACGAGTGTGACGAGCGAATTGATCAGCGAGGACTTGCCGCTGCCGGACGGGCCGTACAAGACTAGAAAGATTTCCATTAGGAATAATATAAAAACTGCATGTCTCAAAGATGCCACGCACGAATGGTGAGGGGATCAGGGACGTAAAACTTGTCGTTGTCGAAGCCGGCGCGATACTCGGCAAGAGAACCCACATGATAGTCGAGCATGTAGAGCTCGCGCAGCTCGTCGGCATTCATGGAGCTGAGGTTGTCCCACCAAGAATTGATCCCAATTCTGCGGGAATTCGTCGATTTGCGAGGCGCGACGGCCTTGGAGGCGAGGACAGGGGAGGAAGAAGCAACCGGCTTTTTGGCGCGACCAGCCATGACGTTTGTGATTGAACGCTCTGAGAGCCCTTGCCAACACGAGAACGTAACAAAAGATAGACTAACATCTCCAGAGGCTGTGCAAGAGGGAGTGACAAAAGCCTTCATTACCATAACGGGGAAATCTTCGTCGACAAAGACATTTGTCTTCGCAGACTTTCCCTCCTTCGCCGTCACGCGAGCACACCTCTTCAAAAACCATAAGATGACCAGTGCCGTGATTGCACTCATTGCAGTTATTACAGTTTACACAACTAACAACAGTAAGAGATAAAACGAGAACCCCGGGTTTATAATTACAAAGCGAAACGTCGAGCGCCTAAGCCTGGGGGGCAAAGGTAAGCTTCGACTTCTCGTGCTCCTTCACCGTTTGTTTCTCCCAGTACATGGTGCGACCAGAGCCAGCGAGCCATAGCGGCATCATGTTGTCGTAGTGCTCACTACCAATGGCGCCCACTTGGCCCGGAGCATGAATCGACTGCGCCGTCGAGACATCCGCTAAAATGGGTAACATCACGAGAATTCCGCAAAATAAGCACAAATGCAGGAAATGGCGATACCCATATCGATGCACATGCGCCAGTGAGTGCACCAGCCGCCCACGTTGAAGGGCTTGGCAGCGATAATACCAGCGAGCATAGGCGTGTCACTGTCACCAGGAAGAGGCAAGGGACCCACGGAGAAGACGCGCGACAGCACAGGGACGGCCTCTACAGTACAAAGAGAGAATCCATTAAAATGGCAAAGATATCTCATTCAAAGATAGAAGAATGGGGACCAAGAGGGTGCTCGAAGACAACTTGGTGGATGAGACCATACTTCCACTGCCTCACATCGGTGCCAAGCTCACGGGTCAAATAAGCGACGGCGCTCTTCAAGCCTAAGATGCCAATAAGATTATCATGGAATTCAGTGACAATCCGTTGAATCGACTCACGTACCATTGGAGATGACCACGGCAGAACCGCCGGTCTTGTTGAGCTGCAACACAAATCGAGTCAGCTCTGTCAAATGGACGAGAAGGGAGACAATCGATTCGCACCCACCAAGAGTCGCCCTTCCGAAGGACTGATAAAAGGACAAGGATGTCATAGCCACCAATTTCATTCGGATTAGCGAGCTCGGGGTGAGCACCAGCGCCCATGAGGTCAGTGGCTACCTTCTCGCCGAGTACGGGCACCAGAAGACTAAGAAGAATGATCCACTCATGAAAAGATAAAAGAGGTCTGATGAGGACAATGACAAAAGGAAGTCGCACTGACGCATGGTGAAGAAACGCGCAGTAGCGTAAATCGAGGGACCCACCGCATCCGTCGCCATCGTTCCTGAGAACTCCGTCAAAATCTTCCAGGCAGCCTAGGGGATCGCATAATAGTATTAGAGAGAATTGTAAATTATTTGGATCACTTGGAAAGAGAACAAATGATGCCTTCTCATTGTCCGTGGTAAGGAGGGCAGAGACCTCCTTGTCGAAGCGCTTCACCTCGGTGACAAAGTCCTGTGCCGCCACAGAGGTGACATCCACTTGCAGCTTCTGACCGTCCTTGATCGTGAACTTCCTAATGAAATGTTACAAGATTCACACAACTGGCATCATTAATGAACAACTTCGAAAGAAGAAAATGCGAACTTCTTCTCAGCAATTTGAGCGCGAAGGACCCTGTCGATGCGCTCAGCTCGGTAGCCGGGGAGGAAGATGTCGCCCAGCCACACGGGGTAATCGTCAGGCACCAGCTTATGATTCGAACTGTGGACGAATCCCTATAAATCCAACCATAATCAAATAATAGGAATAGCAATAAATATAACGAATATATATCTATATATATATATTGAGGGAGAAACGAACAGACCTTGGCAGGATTGATGAGGGAAGGCATGTCGTCGGGCTTGCAGCGGTCTACCCACTCGTACTCGCCCGACCATCCCTCCACCGCATTCTTTCCTGTATATCCCTATCGCATATTTATCAACATTATGCTATCAAGATATAGATAGGACATCGTGGCAAACTTTCTGAGAGCGAATCGGAACGGTGCTGGAAGAGCGGAAGCCAATGTTGCCATGAATATCCGCGAAACCAAAAGTCAGGGGAATGTCAATCTTCTTGACCTGCGAACAAACCATCTCAATTTTAATCAACTTGATATTCGAAGGATTGATAACGCAATGACGATAGAAAAATTTCCAATAACGATAAGTACACGAGCGATAAACTCATCGATATTATGCGAGTTGGAGAGCGTCAAAAAAGCCTCGGACGTGGTCGCCAGGTCCATGGTCGCGAGCGATGATCGCAAGGCGATGCTCTTACCGAGCTTCAAGGCGTCCGAGATGAGCGGACCATTGCGACTAAAGCGAAGATTGCGCTCCACAATATGACCTTCCTTCACCTGCAAAAATCAAAAAGTTATCGCACTTTGTTGTTTTCCGTTTTCGAGAAACACTTCAGTGGAGGGAATCGTGAGATGCCTTGAACTGTTCGCGTTGGAGGCGGAATGGCAACCATTGGCCCTTGAACTCGTAGTGCGTCGCATTCGATCGCTCCACTACGAGGTCCTGAAAATACAAAAACTTTATACGTTTTGCATTCACAAAACTGGTGAAGAAAAGCCGAGGTCCTCAGCATATCAATGAGCTCAAAAATACTTTAAGTATTTAAAAAGAGCTATGAAAAGGGGAGAAGGACCTCGCCGTCAACGAAGGAGAGGGTAATTCCCCAGGCCATGAACTGCGTGTGCCCAAGGAGGACACCTGGAGCGCCCGCCACCGAGGGACCGAACGCGCGGTAGTTCTATATCACACACGTAAATCACCAGCAATAGAAACAAAGAGACTCACTAGGACAAACAGGACGAGAAAAGAAAGCGCACATCCTCCTCGCACTCCAGATGCACTTCGTACCAGAATGAGGGCACCATGAGCGGCAAGTGGGGATCAGAACAGACCAACGGTTTTCCTGAAGCCGTGTGCTCGCCTGCAATGACCCAGAAGTTCGATCCGCGCTTCTGATGGAGACCAGCGGCCATCTTGTCGGCATTTTCGCTCGAGAAGGAGGTACCCTTGGGAACCACTGAAAGAAAGCTGAGCCAGAGCAATGAACGATATAGAAGGACGCACAAGTCGGGTGGTTTGGATGGTAGATGGAGTCAATATCTGCGAAGATCTTATCAGTGACGGAGACGTTGAGGTGCTCTTGAATGTTGGCGCGAGCAATCTCGAGGTTCCAGCCCTCGCTCATCTGCCATGCCTGGAACATGACGAGACCGAGCACGTCGTCAAGGCCCCACGGGTGCGGCTTCTCGAGACCCATGATGCTGAACTCGACGGGCGCCTGATAGTCCTCGCTGTTGAGATAAGCATTCACGCCGTCTACATAGGCTTGCAAGCGCGGCAGGAATCCAGGACTGATCTTCTTGGCAGCAGCGGCGCCCATCTTGCCAAAGGCGTGCATGCGAAGCAGCATGTCGGATTCGACGGCCACCTCGCCGACAATCTCAGCGACGCGCCCATGGACCAGAAATCGATGGAAGTGCATCTCGAACATGCGATCGTGCGCAGTCACATAGCCTTGCGCGAAATAGAGGTCGCGCATATCTTGCGCGTAGATATGCGGAACACCAAAGTCGTCGTAGGAAATGTCGACGGCGGCCTTGAGGCCCTTGATTGACCTCGAGCCAGCTAACGGTTGATGTGGAGCGGCAAGCTTCAGCACGGCCTTAATGATTGGCGCCAGCAAGTCGCCAAGGCGCTCCAAAGGACGATTACTGAGGATGGACTCGGGGAACTCGATGTGGGGCGAGGGCGAGGAGGGCGAGGCGAGAAAGTCTTGCACGACCATTCGAACTTGCGGATAGAAAACCCGCGCCACCATGGCCAACAAGAGCACTGTGACCGCCCACAACTTGCGCCCCATGGCTAACAGATTCCTTCTAAAAAGAAGTCAGGAGAACAAATGAATGGGTTAAGAGTGGGTGAGCGGCGACGGCAACGGCAACGATTCGTTAATCACTGGACTGCTCATGAAGCGATGAAAGACATCTCCCGAAACATGGCGACTTATGCTATCACTCTTGAGGCATCCTAACAAGCTCCTTCAACCTGAAGTATTAAGGTCACGAGGATATTGCGTCAGCGCTTTCAGAGGCAGACTATAAAATCGACAATGCCATCCCGCGACATTCATCCACTTTATAAATTCAAGTAGACATGACAACGACTCTACTTAAATGAAGAGGGCCACGAAGCCAACGAGGAGCGCGACAGAAGCGGAGACGGCACTCATCGAGGCGGCAGTGGCAGGGACGATGACAACGGTGCCGTCGGTTGCCGGGCTCGAGGGAGAACTGCTCGACGGGCCGGTCGACGTTTGAGACGAAGGGGACGGCCCAGAAGCTAAATGAAAAAAAAGAGAAAATTATGAACATGTTCGAAAAAGAATCGAAAAGAAATGAACCAATATCGTACTGCAGGTGCCAGCGGCGGCAAAGGTGAAGTTGGACTGAAGAGCAGTGGCGCTTTTGATGAACTCGGAATACTTCAAGCAGACGCTGCAAAATATATTAAAGGAAACAGAAAATCACAACAAAGTAAAGAATGGGGGAGAGGAAAGACAGAGAGAGCCCACCTGGAGGAGTAAGGAGTCGGACGAAGGAACGTCGCGGCGGAGTAATCCAAGGAAGCGGCAGTCAAGAACTCGAACTGGTACGAGGTGCCCTCTAAACAAACGAAAAATACATCTGCATTATTATAAAGAAAGTTGACAAAAGCTGTTGTTATCGAGAAAGAGACGCACGAGCGCCAGAGGAAGGGAGGGTAAGAACGTCGCCTCCGATAGTGGCCGAACCAGTGACCTGGACCTTGCCGAGGGTACCGGCGACAGCGTCAATGCTGACGCTCAAGCTGCTGCCAGACTACATAGTATTAACGTAAATACACTGTGTATAATATGGAAGAGAAGAAGAAACGTTGGAGGAACGAGGGACCTTGGTGATCAGGTTGCCTTGAATGACAATAGTGTCAAACTCGGGGTTGAGCAACTCACTGGAATCAATCGTGATAGGGCCCTGAATAGTCCACTTGCCGCCTACAAAGATAAATCATTACATAACATCAATTTCAGATTGGGAAAAGAGAGGATACCCGAGCAGACGGCAGTCGAAGGAGAAAGATAGCGCTGATCGCTCATGCAGGTACAATCGCCGAGCGCCAGATTGTTACCAGAGGGAACACAGCCAGTGGGAGACGCTATGAACGTTAGGAACATCAAAAAAGACGAACCTACACATGGTGTCGAGCGAGAAGAAAGTACGAGTGGGGTTAGTGGTGGCGGCCTTGGCAGAGCATTCGGGCGTCGGAGAAGTCGAGGAGCAGGCCGAGGTGCACGCGGACGAGGAAGTGCTATCGTAAGAACAGCCAAAGGACAACAAGCAATTGCGGAGCATGCGATGGCACGAGCAGTCGGTGGAGTTGCACTTATTCTAAGGAGAGAGGGTTCAACGACGAGATCAAGTGAAGCGAAAAACATGCAAGTGTTCCCGTGCAAGACGGTTTCATTATAATATCGTTTTCTCTTCCAAGAAGGTGCGTACCAAGGAAATGCAAGCGTCACGCTGGGCGCAGGCATCTTCGAGAAAAGCGGGTGGCCACGGCGAGCAACTCGGCTGGTTACCGCAGTTCGCGTTGCCTAAAGAGATCCATTAGTCAGCCACAATAAAACCACATATCAATAATATATCAAATTGCGAAAGTAACAAGACATGGGCATACAGCGCAAGGCGCAAGCGTCCGAGGTCGAGCTCGAGGAGCAGCAAGAAGCCGTGATCATGCATTGACGCCAGGCTGTCGTACACTCGCACGTCGTCGCCTTGGTGTTCGCCGTGCACGTGGTGTAAGTAGTGTTGCACGAACTACCACACTGCGAGAGCGCGGGGGTGATCGAAAGAAGAAGCACGCCTACAGAAGAAGACCAATGAGGATGGAAAGCCCCAGCATGAGCCACCTCAAATGGAGCGCGGCGCACAGGAAGCGAGCGCAAGCACGATGGTCCTCATAGGCTTAATAAATCAATGGGATAGCGGTCCTAGCGTGTGGAGAGTCTCGCCAGAGTCCGGGCTTCGCAGCCTCGGGAGATTATCCTCAACGGGCCGACGAGAAAAGCACGGCGACGCCCGATGCACACAACTGAGGACAGCTGAGGTCGGCAGAAGAACGAAGATTCAGAACGATGTGCCCTGCCGATTAGCTCTGATATTGAGTGATTTATTGCTTATAAGATTGCGATATTTGGCGTCTTTGCACCATTGCTTGAGCCGGTCCCTTCCATGAGGTCGAGGAATCTTTTCAGCTGCCAATCTCGGTCTCCGCAACCTCTGATGCCCTTACAACGTTGCCTTATTCCTGAACTGCGCATGAGACAAAAATCAAAGCATTGCTGTGATGTTCGGGGCATGAGTAGCGCCACGGTACCCTCGGTTTTCCTTTCTCTGATCCTCGAGCTCAACGAGCTGACCTGCCCTTTCTCAGTTCTTATTTTCGGTTCTTGCCATGGAGAGATATTCTAAATGGATAGGAATAATAGAATATAAATATTTTGCAATAGCAAGCGGAGACGATGGAGATCGATGCGCGGCATTTCTCGTCGAGGCCGATAGCTTATTGGGACTCTCGAGATAATGTCGCCGCATTTCTTCGATTTCTCGCAGCGAAGATTGGTCCGTCTCATCCATGGCCAATGATAATTATTATGTAACTGTTACATTTTTCGTAGGCGTGAATGTGTTGGACGATTGGTACAAAGTGACGGCGTCGCAACTGAGACAACATGGCGGCGAGCATCTCCTACGCTCGAGGTCGCCTTCCCTTGATGATGCTGGTCCTCAATCTATCATCTTCTGACTTTTAATTTCAGAAAGTCAATAGTTGCTTTGATCACGAGTGCCTTTCCAAGCCACACATGGCATCCTTGGATGTTTGTCCAGCCTCCTTACGTTCGACATCTCTTTTTGACCATCAGGCGCCGCAAATGGCATTCATTAATTAAGATTTTTGGTCTTAGGGGCTTTGGAGCAACCAAAAGACGACGAGAGATTACGTAATCTGGTTGGGGAAGCAAGTTGGGCGTGACCCCAAAGTTCCTGAGCAGTACGAGCGTCTGCACGCCGAAACTTTCATCCACGAATGAAGGCTCCTTTTTTTAGGTGGTTCTCAATTTCGGGTGGAGAATTCAGCGAGAATTTTGGTGAGGAGCTGCTGCGCCTTAATAAGCATTCCCCTTTCCAAATCCTCTCTTCTGCATTCCCCGAGCACGGATTCCTTCCCTTCCAATTTCACGAGACTCCACGGGGATTCTGGAATGCAGAGGAAAACCAGAAGAAGTATCTTAATTGGCTTGGTTCAAAGCTTGGCTTAAACTCTCGAGAGGACTGGTCCGTCGTTTTCCTTTTGGATCTCTATTAAGTTTTCTCTGTCTCTCAACTGCCTCTTGTGTATAGGTATCGGGTTCGAAGCCGAGACTTCTTTGATAATCATGGGAAGACTCTGCTGAAAAATTATCACCAAGGTTCTCCGTATGCCCTCCTCAGCGCTGTTTACACCGATTTCGATTATCTACCGTGGAAATTTTCACCTCTACCAAACAACATATGGGACGATATGAGTATCCGAAAGAAATATATCAAATGGCTTTTGATGAATTGCGATATTCAAACTGAGAGCGAATTGCTTCCACGCCATTTCAAAGAGAATTTCGGGGCCTCTCTACTCTCACGATATGGAACCGTGGAAAACGCATTGTCCTCCATTGGAAGGGGAAAATCACATAACAACGAAAGTGCGACTGGAAAAGACGTGAAACGGGATGGAGAAGCCGCTCCAAAAAACTTCTGGGTCTCGACTGCAAACCAGCGACAAGCCCTTGATGAATTCGCCCTGAATATCGGAATCAAGGACCCCAAGGACTTATCGAATTGGTACAATGTCACAGCAAAGCAAATCTCTGCAGTCGGTGGCCGGGGTTTGTTAGCCAGGTACAACGACTCATTATACGCGCTGTTGAAGAATGCCTACCCTGAGTACGAATGGCTGCCGTGGAAATTTTCAAGGCTGCCTCTTCGATCATTCAAAGACCCCGACGTGCAAGAGAAAGTAGTCCGATTTGTAGAAGAGAAGCTGAAGATCAAATCCACGGAGGATTGGCATCGAGTCACAATGGCCCAGCTGAATGAAATCGGCCTCGGCCATTTCTTTCGAAAAGAAGGCGTTTCGCATGTCTTAAAAAAATTCTATCCCGATTTTGTCGATTTGAGAGAGCCTGTGAAGCAGTCAGCCGCTTGAAGGACGTTTTTTAATTGCCATGATTAAACTGCCGTGCCTTTCTCATTGAATGCTGTCTCTGTAAGCTTGCTCTATCTTTGAATTCATTTTTTGTCCTTATCTCAACTCGAGGAGCAGGACCATGAACGATTGCGATGTCAATTTGTCAGAGGCCTTCCAGGAGCCCTCGCCTGAGCCTTTAATGAGTGACGAACTCGTTTCCGCCCCGCAAGACCAAGAGGTGGCTTCAGAGATTGAAAGCAAGGAAGCGAATTCTACATTTGAAGTTGATGGCAGTGATGGTGACGAAGGAGTCGCGAAACCAGGCGGGCTCGAATCGACGATGGATGAATCAACTTTCCCCGATCCCCCGCCAATTCTCGCCAATGACCTCGAGTCGCATGCCCATTCTTCGATCTTACAAGAATATCGTAGAGATTGCAATGTCATTGAGGACGAGTGCTTGGATAGCCTAGATAGCGAGGGACCCAATGTCGAACCACTAGTCCGGAGCCACAGCTCGTCAAGCATGATCGAGTCTGAAGTCGTCTGCTCGTCGTCCACGATTTTCCCATCTGAGATTCTCGCCCCACCCATCTCACAGAATGAAGCTGCCCAAATTTCGTTCGATACTAGTCCCCAAGATGTGCAAGTGCTCGAGGGCGTCAATTCTCAATTAGAAGGAGAGCTGAGCGCCTCAATGAAGGACGAGGGCCTCGAGCTGGAATCTCTGAAAAACCAGATCAGCTTTTACGACGATAAAAAGTATTGCCTCCTCGAGGGTAGAAGCCCACCAAGTTGACTCATTCTACCTAGGAACAACTTGGAAGCAGTTTACATACGGTCGCTTGCGCGCTACAATGCTCTCAAAGACTCTGCCTTGGTGGCTTTAGGAAAACTCGCAGAACTCCGCGGCATAACGATGAAGCAAATCTATGAGCAGTTTAGCCTCGAGCAAACGGACTGATCGAGACATGACCAAGACTCCAAATCTCTTTCGCTCTTGGACAATCAACCAAGGGACACATGTGGTCAAGGGATGAGAAAGTCAGGTCATTTTCGTTATTTCTTACTTCCATCACTTTCCTTGCCTCCTTCGCCCTACATGCCATTAATTCGTGAATAAAACAAATTTTTGAGCACTATAAAGCGAGAGGTCACGGTACCTGATAGCCGACAAAGGGGATTCCAGAGCGTCCTTCAACTGCAAGCACTACCGGTGTCTCGCCCAGCTTTTGTTCGAGGCCCCTAACTCATTTAATTAGCAGCTATTCGTCCACGAATGAAAGAGAGAAGTACTTAAAACTCTTTTGTAAGAATAACGTGGAGGCTTCGTATTTCGTGACCTCAGAATTGTTTTGCATTGGCACTAACGAGTTGTCATTGGAGGCGATCATGTTCCGCTTCTCGATCACACGGCCCGTGATAAGAGAGACTCGCGTTTCTTCCATATCGTTCTGTAAGAAAAGAATGAAAGAAAGAAACAAAGAATGGAAAATGCAAAAAGAAGACAACAGGAAACTCAGGACAATTGATACCACTTGTATGAGATCGTCGCGCTTCTCGAGCAGCGTCGCAAAGTCGAGAACATAATCCAAAGTCCACTCTTTCCCGCTAACAAGAGCCATTTCGAGCTCGAATGGAGTAATGATGGGGCGGAAATAGCCCCTCGAGTCAATCAACGAATGCTCTGCTCCAGCGACCAGAACGAACATGTCAATCTAAAGAACAATTAAGTCGAAACAAAAAGTGGAGATGAATGCAATCATGAGATACATCGGGAAAATTGGCAAGCTTGGCGATGTTGAGTTTGCCAACGACGAAGACGTAGTACTTCTTGTCGGACTCCTTGATGATCTTCTTCATGTACTCAATCACTGACAAGTACTTGTCCACGGCAAGGGTCCCAACTAGGTCAAAGAAGGGTCAACAAGAAATCAAAAAAAAAAATCATTTTCTTTTAGCGAACCGAGAATTCCGATAATGTTGGCGTCTTTGGCTTTCTCAACGAGGACATAGCGGCGCTGGAGGAGCTTGTTCACTGCCAATGATTCTCTCCTTAGAACAGACGTCGATGGATTGTATGAATAGATCTAAAAATGCAATAAGGAAACTCTAATAAGTCGAGTCTAAATTAGAGAGAGAATAAGCGAACCTCGGATTGGTTGAACGAAAGGGCGATATTCGTCAAGGTGGTGCATTCGCCTCCAAGGAAGAGGACCTTGTAATCTTTCTTCTCTCCCTCCATCTTGTCATCGAGATAACGACCACAGAAATCAAAATGGGTCGTGCTAGAAAAATCATTCGAAATCGATTCATTGGGCATCTTCTTGGCCAATTTGACTTTGGTGAACAAGATGTTCTTGTATGACTTTTCGTTGCAGAGGGATGATTTGAGTTCCTCCATGATGAAAGTGTAGAGACCGTCAGCGAAGACAATAAGCTTCTCAGTCGATGATGAGAACTGCTTTACAAATTGGGAAACGAAGTCGGCGACATCGAACTTTCCACGACCGGGAACGAATAAAACAGGAGTTTTCCTCGGACTGCAAAAGTAGAACGAAATAAAATGGGAAGAAAATCTCAGGGTCAAAGAATGGCGAAGTACTTCTCGAAGGCAGCGCGTCCGTAGTGTACAATCAAGTCGGCATTGGAGTGCTCAGCAGCAACCTCATCGACTCCATCCTCTCCATACGACGTGTCCGCCAGGATGTAGAACTCGGAGTCTAAAACAGGAATATTGAGAAATGAGAACTAATGACGCAAGGCCAGGACGACATACCAGGGCAGGCTCCTTCGAGCACTTGAACAACAAAAGAGCTGTAGGACAGTAGAGAATCGGGGAATTGAAGCGCAATCTACAGGAATAGAGCAGGTGTGATCTTTCAGGATTCTTCAAACCAAAAAGTAAAAGAAAAAAAGGAACGAGGCAAGATCAGAGAAATCGCCGAAGGAGATCGAGCTCGTCGAAATGAAGGGGGACGAAGGTCCGATGCAGGGAGGGCTGATCTCTTCAAATCGCGGGAAATTGTCAATTGTAATTATTAATCTGATCTTAATTAAATAAAATGTCGTTCGGCCAGTTCTGAAGAAGCATGAAAGGCGGAAATACGCGCGAATTCACAACGCTCGCCAGGGTGATTGAACCGCTTCCAATGGAAGCTAAGCATAATGAAATAGCAATATTTCTTATACCCGCTTGAAGGAGTGCAGTGTGACAAGCTGCGCGGTGCGCTCGAGGTCGAAGAAGAGCGCGCGGTCGACGCCGTGGAGGTCGAGCGAACCCTCCGCTGATACGTTCGCCGCCTTGGCCACATTGGCCGAATCGTCGTCGTAGAATATCGACCTCTTGGCAGACATTATATTATTGGCAATCTCGAAGCAGAATGGTTGCGTTGTCGGGCAAATGTCGGCTTGTCGACTGGAGCGTGTCATGACAGCGGACGAAAATAGGAGGCGCCCGGCCGAGCTTTCTGTAGAAAGACAAGTGTTCTCAGTCTGCCGGCTGGCGCTGAGCAGCCATTCTTCTTTTCTCTGGGTGATATTGCACAACATGAAGGCTGCTTTTGTGTTGTTGGTGGCGCTGGCCGTGGTGGCGCTTTCCGAGGAGCAATACGTCAACATCAACTGTGGTTGCCAAGCCACGAACGATGGCTTCTACGCCATTACCTCCGCCTTCCAGTACGCTAATCGTGTGGTCGATTCATTTTCTTGTAATTTTTTATTACCTCAATAGAGGTCTCCTCCCACTTCCCCCTTTTCTCGAGAAGCTTTCTCGAAGTGCGTTGAGACGAAATTCCTCACTCGAACTCTTCGCCTGACCGCATCGCCCCTGCTTCGTATTCTTTTTTTCTCGTTCAATATTATGAATATTTCAATTGATTTCCCCCTCATTTTAGAGATGCTTCGTACAAGTACCATTGGGTCGGTCTTTTCTCGAGCCAATCAACTTTCCACAGCGAGCAGTGCGAACTTACAGTCAACAAAGCCGTACGTTCTCTTGCCTTGTATTAGAAGGGTTTTGATAATGATCTCGGAATATCTATTCCTTGGTGGCCTGAAGCGACAGTAGCAACCCTCGCCCTCATTCCTCCCCTCCTCCTACCTCTCTTCCCTCTTCTTCGCTTCATTTTCTTCCGGCTCTGCTGTTGGTTTATGAATGGCCTTTTTCGGAACCTTAACCCAGCTGTCTCTGAATCCAATGACGTAGAGCTACGGAACGTCTTCCTCTGGCACGCAGACCATGTACATGGCCGGGCCTCACGATTCATCGGAGACTTACATTTGCGCCTTGTTCGAGAACGATTACCCCACGGCCAACCCTGGCGCTCCCGGTATGCAATTCGCACGTTACCCCACGCCCGCTGTTCCGATGATCTTATCCTTCTCGTAGGATCTTGCAACTTTGTGATGAGCCAGTATGTTACCTGCAGCAACCCTCGCCCACCGGCTACTACTCAGGTGAAGGCTAGCCTCAGTGTCTTTGGCATTGTTTCGATTGTAATCGTTGTCCTCCTTGGCCTTGGCTTTTGTGTCACAATGGTGCGACCTACGGTATCAATCTCCACCCGTTGAAGTTGGATGAGCTTGCTCACTAGGTACTGATCATTATCCGCCGCAACAAGGAGCGTCAGTATGAGCTGATGAAGAACTCGCAGCCCTCACAGAACGACAACAGCATTGTCGACCTCAGCGACCATGCCGTCGACTCGTACGAGTGTCTTCTTGTTTGTTTTTGGTGTGATATCATCGCCCATTGCCGTATTCAGGAGCAATGTTGCCCCGACTATGGCCGCCATGCCAGGCGTCACCGTTCCTCAGATGATGATGTCCAATCCTTATGGCACCTCTTCTTTCATATCTCTTTGAGTTCACTATTTGCTCTTTTAATTTGTCTATTCTAGGCAACGGCGCCTACATGGCCGCTCCTCCTGTCATGTACTACATGCCCGCTGACGCGAATGTACTTGTTTCCCCCGAGCTCTTGCCTATTTTATTATTCTTATGTTTTGTTTTCTTAGGGCGCGCCGATGTACATGGCAACCAACGCGGGCATGATGATGACGGCCCCTCAGCCCGTCTTCATCGCCTCCAACCCCGTGCAGCGCCAGTAGTTCAATGGCCAGCTTTCCCCCTTATTGCGATCGTTTTTGTTTTATATTGTGTATCCGTATGGACACTCGAACTTCTGAATTGTATGTCGTGTCAGCCGGAGCTTGAGACTACCCTCTTGTTTCGAATATATCGTATCTGGTTCGATCGATTGTAAAATGCTGTCCGCTACCGGTGTATCGGTCCGTTCGATCAGTTGATTTCGTCACCGCTTGGACTTGTCAGTGGAGTTGACTTGATGTCTTTACGCTCTGGGGATTCGGCCATTCCGCAGTGATCGCCTCGCCCCGTTGAGATCATGTTGGGATTCTTAGTCGGTATTATTGTGGGCGCTTTGACGGCGCTCTACTTTGCCGACAAGGCGGTGATGAGGGCGCCCAAGCCTAAGGTGGCTCGAGCTCAGGCTTCTGCGCCGTTACAGTCCACCACCTCCTCTGCCGCCCCGCCCCGCGTACTTCCCCCCAGCCTCCAGACCTCCAATTGTCACTCTATCACAGATCTATCGATGTATTGGATCGAGTTCTCTCTTGGGGTTTTGTGGGGTGAGCTCGATCCATGACGCTTCGAACGGCGTCGATCGACGACAAAAGCCAGCACGACAAAAATCACGTCCAGAAGGCATAAAAATGATAGTGGATTAATAATATTTTTAAGTTATTATATTATTCATAAAACGAACTCACAAAGAACCCTATCATCAAGAGACGACGAGGGCGACGAAAGACCACCTCTCGAGTCTGCCTCGGGTGGTTGCTGAGTAGACGTTTCGCCAGGTGGCATTGCGCCTCACATGACAATGATGAGATATTTTCGTTTTTAGCCGAAATCCATGGCTCCTCCCAGGCCATCGAAGCCCCCTCCTGTCAATGTGCCGCCTCATCAGCATCACGAGGCCTCCTCCTCCTCCTCCACCTCGACGGATGCAGCTGTGCTCCATGTGGCATCACCCTCGTCTGCCATGCTATCGGAGCATTCGGTCCTTCACATGGACGCGCAGAGAGGTCAAGAAGAGGAACGTGAGGTCGTGTCGACGCTGCGCTTCGTTTCGACCGCCCTGATCAAGTGCGCGGTTGCTCTCTTTCCTCATAATATTATAATATTTTTACACTTAGACATCGAAACACGCTCATTCCATTGATGGACAAAGATCTTATCATGATGCTTCCCAAGATCGCCCCTCATGCCATTGCCCTCGCCGAGGTCACATGCCCTTGTTGACTTCAAATTTCACACTCTTCTATTTTTTTATATACATATATCCTACAGAATATGGATGAAATGGCGCCCCATATGCAAGCTTTGAAGCCTCATCTGAAGCTCCTCGCACCTCACATGGGCGTCCTCCTCGCTAATATGGATAAGTTGCTCGTTCGGAGACTCATTTCCTTTGTTGTGTTTCCCTCCCTTTATTTTTTATTGTAGCCCCATATCGATCAGCTATTGCCCGCGATGCCCAAGCTCGCGCCATACATGGACGACCTCATGGACGCCCAAGAGGAGGTCCTTCTCGCTTCCCTCGAAGTCTTGCGTTTCACTAGTTAGGGATATAATCGTTAAAATGTCAACATAGGTGTTGCCATATGTGGATCAACTGGTGCCCAAGATGAACGAGCTGATGCCTTACCTTCCCGTTATTATGAAATATAAGAAGCAAATCTTACCTATCACGCCCAAGCTGATGCCTTACATGGACCAGCTCATGGCCAACCTTCCCTTCCTAATGGAGAGTCCGACTCGCTTTCAGTTTTCATGTTGCCTCCATGTCGATTTCATTTCTATATATAAATATAATATAAATAATGTTTTCATTATCAATGATTTGTGATATTCATTAGAGGCGGACGTGTTGATGCCAAAGATGGACGCGCTCACTCCCCACCTCGATGAGCTCTTGCCTTACATCAACGGTCTCATGGAGTATCGCAAGGTTCGACCCCCTTGACCCCCTGTTGAGGGTCGACCTCCGTTCTCCTATAATTCAAATGATTCTCTTTTTTTCTTATTAGGAGATGTTTGCCAATCTGGACCCCATGGTTGCGCACATCAATGAGTTGACGCCGTACTTGCGTGCCTTGATGACCCATCGCAAAGTTCTCTTCCCGCATCTCGATGTACTTTGATTCCTCCTCCTCTTTCTCCTCCTCCTCCTTCCACTTCTTCTCTTTTCTTCCTTTCCCTCCTCTTCTTCCTCTTCTTCTTCCTCCTCCTCATTTGATTTGGTGTTCCATAAACTCCTTCTGACTCGTCGATAGATCTTGTTGCGATATATTGACGACCTGGCTCCAAATCTCCCGCTACTCATGAAGCACATGGATGAACTTGTACGCTTATCGATATATATCCGAGTCCCTGAATGATGTCGACTCTTAGCTGCCGCACATCGATGTCTTGATGAACAACATGACAAGCATTGGGCCTCACATTAGCATTCTCACTCAACATATGTATGACAATGATTCTTGTCATCAAATCAGTGATTTGTATTTTATACTATTTTGCAGTGAAATTTTGATACCTCAAATGGATGTCTTGTTGAAGAATCTTCATACGATCGCTCCGCATATGGACCAGCTCATGGTGTTGCTGCCTGACCTCTTGCCCCACATCGACGCCCTCGCCTCCTCCCTCGATGTATCCCTCTATTTCCTCTCGATTTTTCGTTAAATGGTGAGAATTCCGTTATTTTGTTGTTGTTATAGGACCTGGCGCCGTATATGGATGCGCTGATGAGAAACATTGACCACCTCAAACCCCATATGAATCTCCTCATCAAGAACCTGCCTTACTTGAAGCCCCACCTTCCCGTGCTGATGCAGCGTATCACAACCGTTCACCTTTTGCTATGCCCTCTTTCCATTGAGGAAAATGTGATATATTATTGTTTTAGATGAGAAGGAACTCATTGGCAACATCGACAAGCTTGCGCCCTTCATCGAGCAGCTCGTCCCTCACATGGTATCAACTTGAGTCTCCAACTCCGTTATATATATATATATATATATATATATATATATATATATATATATATATATATATATATACACGTTTTTTCAAGTGTTAGAAT
>Ga0154020_10003813_pt1 | contig 18045 bp, 15 predicted proteins | sample Klosneuvirus_201_FD_109709 | JGI IMG/M metagenome (GOLD analysis project Ga0154020, IMG submission 109709) | Active sludge microbial communities from wastewater, Klosterneuburg, Austria - Klosneuvirus_20160825_MG | ecosystem: Engineered > WWTP > Aerobic digester > Activated sludge | place... | reverse complement strand
TCCTTTCAGGTGATAAAACAAGTATTTCAATTTCTTCAGCTGTTGTAAAAAACTTTTTGTGGTACTCCCCAATATCAAGTCCTTTTTCCTGTTTAATGTAGTTGAAAAAAGCTTTTAACAGCTTTATTGTTGCGCCTACGTAGTTGTCAAAATGATTGAGGTCGTCATATAAATAGTCTGTGAATTTTTTATAGAAGTCTTTCCAATACCCCTTTTCAATGGTAAAAGCAGATTTATTATTACCTATTATTCTAATATTTAAATGAAATCCTTTGGCAGTACTAAATTGTAGAAGTAATTTTTTAAGGTATAAATAGTTTTGGATGCTTCCTGTTTTAATCTTGTTTCCATTAGACTGAACATGTTTGCCTTTTTTTATTTGCGTAATATATTGGTCGAGCAAAGGTATTAACTCATATTCTGTTTTTTTCTTAGGCATAACTTAAGTTTAGTAATCAAAAATAGAATGTAAGCCCTTATGCATAACAAAAACCTGAAATAAAATTTGAAAGAGGTATCCGTAAAAATACGGTAGGCGTGATGTAATTAAATGATAATCAGTCGCAGCTAAGGTTGATTTTAATAACGCAGTGGGTAGCTCCGGGTTAAAAGCTAAGTCAGACTTTGAACCTCCTCTGTAAGAAGCGATGGTTTTTATTAGTTTAATTGTATATTTCAATAAGTTTAATTTATATATTTTTATAACGCCTGAATTATTTCCGGCTTTTTTATTTTTATAATAATTACTAAATTGTGGTATGAATATTGGATTGAAATTTAGATTTATCGCCTTTGCGATAGTTTTTTTGATAGCGTCGATAAATTGTAGTGCTCAATTGTCGGGTGTGGTTACTGTTCCCGGCACTTATTCTTCCATTGCTACCGCTGTAAATGCCATTAATACTTTAGGAATTAATGGTTCACTCACTGTTAATATAGCAGCAGGTTATAATGAAACAGCACCTGTTGGTGGTTTGTTTTTAACAACTACCGGTACAAGTTTAAATCCAATTATATTTCAAAAAAGTGGTATTGGTGCTAATCCTGTTATTACGGCTTATACGGGGGGGACAGCAACTCCGTCTTCACCAATTCAGGATGGGGTTTGGCGGTTAGTAGGAACTGATTACATTACGATTGATGGTATTGATATATATGATCCTAATACTGTAAATCCTTCAACCATGGAGTATGGTTATGCCATGTATAAAGCAAGTGCCACGGATGGCTGCCAGAATAATGTTATTAAAAATTGCAGAGTAATTTTAAGCAATAGTAATAATCAAGCAGGAATAGGGCCATCAGGAAATGGCTCTTGCTGTATAATTGTAACGAATGCTATACCGTCTAACGCCATTACAGATTTAATAGTTACCGTTTCGGCAGGAGCAAATTCTAATAATAAATTTTATAGTAATACAGTAGCGAATTGCAACATTGGGATTTTGTTAACGGGTTATTCGGATACATCACCTTATTTGAATGCAGATAGAAATAATGATGTTGGGGGCAGCACAATGCTAACAGGAAATGTGATTCAGAACTTCGGTGGTGCTACAGGTGCTACAGTTGCATCTGTAGGAATAAAAACCGGCTCTCAATACGACATTAATATTTCGAATAATTATTTAAATAACAATATTGGAACGGGTACAAATCATAAATCTGTTTTATGGGGGATTTATAACGGGCCGGCACCGGGATCAAATATTGCAATTGAAAATAATACAGTAACTGTAAAAAGTGATGCTACAACAGCTTATTTGTATGGGATTGAAAATGCATCGGGAGGCCCGTCAAATACTAATACTATAAGTATAAGTAATAATGTATTAACTAATTGCTCTCAAAATTTAGCAACCACAGCATGGTTATATGGTATTTATAATAACACTTCTTCGGCATCGGTATTAAACATTAATAATAATGCTTTGTTAAATAATAATTCTGCTTCCTCTAATGGTGGCGTTTTTAGGTCCATTTATGTCAATGGAAATTTTCCTGTAGAAGCTAATATTAACAATAACACTATTAATGGCGTTAATTTTTCTGACGCTATGACGCTTCATTCTTACTATGGAATTTATTTTGGCAGTACTGGAGTTAATGGAATTTTAAGAATTAATAGCAATACATTTCAAGGAATATATTATTCAAAAAACATGCCATCTTCATCGGACTTTTTAATATACAACTCATCTGTGGGAACATCTTCTTGTTCAATTAGTAATAATAGTTATGTTAATATTAATGTTCCAATTGCAGGCGCATTATATATGATTTTTAACAACGGAGCTGCTTATCAAACAACAATAAGCGGCAACTCAGTTGTTGGTACATTAAAAAAAACCGGATCAGGCGGATGGGTAGGTGGTTTTTATAGTGCCGGTTCTATAATAAATAGTACAATAACTGTTACAAATAATAATTTTTCAAATATTTCTGTTTATGGGAATGCAACTTTTTATGGCATTTATCATTCGGCGGTGTTAACTACAATGGCAATTAATAATAATACAATAACAAATATAACGGGTGATTTTGGAATGTTAAATGGTATGTATATTACCACTAGTGCCACGGGTAGTAGAATTAATAATAATATTGTATCTAATATTTATAGCGGTGGCTTTATTGGTGGGCTGAGACTTGGTACTTCAAGCAATAATTATGGCTATAGTGTTTATTCAAATACAATTAGTAGTATTAAGTCTTCGGGTAATTCCGACGTGATAGGAATTTTGTCAGGTTATGGAAGTAGTATAACTATTAATAATAATAAAATATATGATATATCTAATACCAATTCAGGATCAGGGGGAAGAGTTATGGGTATATCAATACAAGCCTCAAGTGCGAATAGTACACATAATATAATTAATAATTTAATTGGCGATTTAAGAGCTCCAAATAGTAATAATGTAAATTATGGGGTTATTGGAATAGATATTGAATCATCAACTGCCGCGAATTCGTCATTAAATATTTCTTATAATACAATAAACCTGAATGCTATTTCATCAGGTTTAGGTTTTAGCGCTTTTGGTATTTATCATACTGCAAACTCAACTGCTACAACCAATAGATTGCTATTAAAGAACAACTTAATAATTAATAATTCAACACCAAAGGGTAGTGGATTGACGGGTGCTTTGCAGCGATCGAGTTCCACTCTGGCAAATTACGACAGCCAATCAAACAACAATATATTTTATGCCGGTACTCCCGGACCCAATAATATTATTTATGGAGATGGAACAAATGCATATCAAACTATTACTGCATTTAAAACGGCGGTGTCTCCACGGGAATCGGGTTCATTTACAGAAAACACACCTGTATTAACAACAGTAGGTGCCTCTACTGCTTTTTTGAATATTAATAATTATACAACCACTGTTGCAGAGAGTGGTGCTATAAATATAGCAGGAATAACAGCAGATTATGATAACGACATTAGGCAAGGCAATGCCGGATATATTGGTTCAGGAGCTGCACCTGACATTGGAGCGGATGAATTTGAATTTAGCTCAACCCCATGCTCAACGGTTAACGCCGGAATAATTAGTCCGACACTTAACATTAAATGCTATGGACAGTCTCAATCTTTTACCCCAACAGGGGTGTCCTCAGGGACAGGTATAACTTATCAGTGGATGGTATCTTCTAGCCCAGGTGGTCCTTATACAAACGTCACAAGCGGCACCGGGGCGAATAGCTTTGCTTACTCACCGGGTAATGTGCTGGCAGGGACTTATTACTATGTAATGGTGGCGACATGTTCATCAAGTCTTACAAGCGATACAACAAATGAAGTTAAGTATGTAGTAAATCCTTTGCCAAGTTTAACCATAAGTTCACCTAATACTGTTTGCACCGGTAGCGTTTTGACTTTATCTGCGAGCGGTGCAGTAAATTATGTTTGGAATACTTCGGCCATAACTCAAACAACCTCTGTAAATCCAACCGGGACATCTATCTATTATGTTTACGGAACTGATATTAATGGTTGCACTACTACAGCTATAAAAACTGTAAGTTTAGTACCAATACCTGTTTTATCAATATCAGGAATAGGAGCGATATGTTATGGTGGTACATCTACTCTTACTGCGAGTGGCGGAATCACTTATACATGGAGCACTTCGAGTACTTTAACAGCAGTTGCGTTGAGTCCAACAATTAACACCACATATACGGTTTTAGGAACTGATACTGCTGGATGTATAGCTTACGCCACAAAACAGATAACTGTAAATCCTTTACCGGTTCTTAATATTACTACCACAAATTCGTTACTATGTATTGGACAATTAGCCACCTTAACGGCGTCCGGAGCATTAAATTATACTTGGACTCCGGGGGGAACAACATCAAATATTTTTGTCAATCCTACTACAACTACAAGTTATACTATATTGGGAAAAGACGGTTTTGGTTGTATTGGTAATACTGTTTTCACCCAAAGTGTTTCAACGTGTACTAGCATTGATGAGGCTTTGGTTTCAAAATATGTGAGTGTTTTTCCAAATCCAAATAATGGGGAATTTAATATATATTTATATTCTATTGATAAAAATATTTCTGCTGAAATTTATAATTCATTAGGACAACTAATAAAATCCCAGCCATTAATTACACTAAATAACCAGCTTAATATAAAAGAATTTCCTAACGGTATTTATTTTGTAAAGGTATTAATGGAAGGGATATCGGTACATGTAATGAAAATAATTAAAGAGTAAATCAAATTTTCCGTAGCCCAAATTAGGTAAGGAGAAATTCCTTTCTTATATAAGTTATTTCACCCTTTTTTTATCAGTGTTTTAACTGATATATTTTGGTAATTGATTCAACTGCTTGAAGTTGTTTCCTTGAAAAAATAATGACATTGAGAAGTGCGTTAAACGTGTATTTGTTATTGGGCTATATTGCGAAATAATTTTAAAAAAATAAAAGATGAAAACGCTATCAAAATTAATCGCCATTTTTACAATGGTCTTGACTTCAAATCAAATGGATGCACAATGTTACGTGAATGCGGGACAAGATATTACTATTTGCTGCTCCGGCGGCACAGATACTTTGCGTGCAACTCCAAACATGACGTTTTGCGCCTGCACTAACTACTCTTATTCCTGGACACCGGCAATAGGCTTAAGTAATCCTAATGGATCAATAACAGCGGTTTCACCAACTGTAACAACAGTATATCAAGTATGTGTTACAGCATATAAAGGTAGGGGATGCGGGATTGTTTGCTGTACTGCTTGCGACAGTGTAACTGTAACAGTGAATAATTCTTGCTGTCGCCTTGGTAATTTTGGAGGCAACGGAATAACGGCTGTTAAAGGTAATTCAGGTGTTAATGTTTATCCTAATCCTGCAAAAACTGACATCACAATTGAATTTACAAAAAAGTTTGAAAATCCTGAAGTAATGCTATATGATGTAAGTGGGAAACTTGTATGGTCAAAAACAGGTTTAAATGAAATGAGTAAATTAAATGCTGATTTTAGCACATTGCCAAAAGGAATTTATTTTCTTAAAGTGTATTCCAAATCTGACGAGGTATATAATGAAAAAATTGTGTTAGAATAAAGTAAAAGTGTTCTGTGTTTGAAAAAGAGAGGCAGAGCCTCTCTTTTTTTTGGAACAGATTTTGGTAATCCTTTGCTTTTCTCGATAGTGAGATAATTTACGAGAAGCCTTATCGTTAATGATTTGGCTGAAAATCCATGTTCGAACAGTTCTGATTCGTAACATGGTTACTTATTCCTGTATTTCATTTAGAAAATTTTCAACCGGCTTCGCTAAAAATTAATCGCATAATACGGATAAAAATAAAGAGTATTTATCCGTATTTATACGGATATAATTATGCAAACAACTGATAATTACTGTTTAATTTAAAATTCGTTATTAACAGTAACGCTTCAGTTTAGCCACAAGCCGCATTCTTTTATAAATTAATCTACAACACGTTTTGTAAATTTATAGGATGCGCTTATATCACCTGTTTATTCTTTTTTGTTGTTTTTGCTATGGCCAAAAACCAATTGACCCCGATAAAATTGTTGCCTTTAACGTAACGGTTAATAACGATAATTGCACTATCAAAACGCAAATGCTTAAAGACCCAAAGCAAATTAAAGTAGATAATTCGGTGAACTATTTATGGTATAATTCAAACAAAATTATTGAAACAAAAGGTGGTTATGACGGAAAGTTGATACATGGTTATTACAAATGCTTTTACCTGAACAACCAACTAAAAGAAAAAGGGCAAATAAAGTACGGCTTAAAAAACAACGAATGGAAGTATTGGTACGAGAATGGTTTGCTAAAGGAAGTAATTAACTGGAAGAACGGAAGGAAAAATGGTAAATATGAGATGTACAACGATATTGGCCAACTAATGGCTAAAGGATATTTTAAAGACGACTTGCTAAATGGTAAATTTTATACCTACGACAAATCAGGTAAAATTCTGGAAAGGAAAAAATTTAAAAACGGGGATGAAGTATTTAAAAAAATAAAAGCAAAAAACAGAAACAAACAGGATTCAGTTAAAAAGGAAAGAAAACCACTGTTTAAATCAAAGAAAAACTCAAAAAACAAAAAAGAAGGTAGTTCTGAAAATAAAACTGACAAGCCGCAGAAACAAAAATTCGGACAAAAAATAAAATCACTTTTTAAATCGAAAAAAAGTAAAGCAAAAGTATCCGAACCCAATCAAAAGGCAATTAGTTAACTGAAATGTTTAAACTTAAACTCAAAGGAAGTGCATTATACTTGTCGCTCATAATTGGTGTTGTGATTAGTTTACTTTTGAGTTTATTTGTTGTCTTGTCACGCTATAACCACACTCAATTATTGGTTAAGGACATTCAGTTACAGCTAAAGTACAATTTGATCAGTGGGGTGAATCTAGCCACGTCGCCCTTCTTTCCGGAAACGCATAATAATTCCTGGACGCGGCTTGGTATAAACAATGATTCTTTAAAGATCAAAACATTGCGTTGGGGGGCTTATCAGTTCATTAATGTGTGTTCGAAAAATGGCCGATTCCAGACTTCATTGAGTGGTTTTTATGGAACAGCACTCAAAAAAGATACAGGTTTGGTGATAGCAGATAATGGACGGGCCATCAGTGCGGCTGGCGAAATAAGATTTAATGCCTTTTGTTATTTACCTTCTTCGGTTTTGCGTCCGGTATTTATTGAAGGTATGTCGTATTCGGGCACAAGTACTACGAAATCATTTATAAAACCTTCGCCTCGCAGAATTCCTGATTTGAACAATGAATACTTGTCAGGTTTTAAAAACATGATTAGTACCTATAATTCGCGTACCGATAGTTTGGTGAGCGAATTATCGCCTATTTCTTATGTGTCATTTGATGCGAAAACTGCCGTGCTTCAAACTACCATTTTGCATTTAACCGATCAAAGATTTAAGGGGAATATTAAACTAATTGCAAAAGAAGTTAATATCTCAAAAACGGCTAGTTTGGAAGATGTGCTTATTGTAGCTGACAAAATACGTGTTCAAAAAGGTTTCAATGGCAATCTGCACTTGATGGTTAAAGACTCTATAATTATTGAACCGGACTGCCAACTGAACTATCCGTCTTCGCTAGTGATTTACAATCCGGACCCGAAAGAAATCTCAATTGGATTAAGGGGCATTTATATAGGTGAGAACTCCGTAATTGAAGGTAGCATTATTTGCTACAACGATAAGGTATCTGATACAGAGGTGCCAAGGCAACTAGTTAAATTAAACAAGAATTGTAAAGTATATGGTTTAGTTTATTGTAGTGGCTATGGACATTTGCAAGGTAAAATATATGGTAATGTTTATTGTGAAAGGTTAATTGTGAAATCTAATTCGGCAACCTATGAAAATCATTTAATTGATACGGAAATTGACCCGAAAAAACATTCAGGAAGTGTTTTAGTTGCAGCTTGTTTTAACGAAAAATCAAATTGGGAATGTTGCAAAAAATTATAAATGCGAAACTAAAGGGAAGTACATTGCCCGAAGTTTTAGTAGCGATGGTGATACTCACATTTTGTACAACTATGGCTGTTATGATTTATATGAATGTTCAACAAAGCACTATGCCCTTTGCCCGTGTTAAAGCAGCCGGTATGGCGGAAATGTTTATGAGAAAAGCACTGGAAGAAAACCTTATAGGTGATGAGGAATTTAAGGAGGAGGGGTATACAATTAAACGGCGTGTTTTAAGAAGCGAAACTTATACCGGAGCCTCTGTTATTAAAATCACTGTCTACAACAGCCTAAATAAGAAATTAAGTGAACTTGAAGTCATTAAATAAGTTAAACGATAAACTGAAAGGCTTTACACTGGCAGAAATGCTAGTTACACTGGCATTAACCGGTTTATTGGCCATGTTTGCTTATAAAGGAATGGGTTATGTGCAGAGAATGTTTTTTGAATACACGAATGAAAGCACTTTTATATCTACGGTAAATAATTTAAATGATAGAATTCAAAAAATAGCAGGGAGGGATGCGATTCTGGTTGAAAATAACCAAAGGTTTTCGCATTTGAACGATTCTTTAAATGAGTTTTTACAAATACAGGAAGATTACATATTAATAGGGCATTCAGGTAAGGTTGATACTTTTAAAGTAAAGTGTAATAATGTAAAAATCAGTTATTCAAATTTGATTTCCGAATTCAATTCCATACGTCCTGTGCAAAAATTGGAATGGAATGTTGTTTACAGAAGTCAGACATTTGCTATAGCACTTATTAAGAATTATGATGCGGTAACAAAATTCCGTTACGAAACTTCTAAATTATATTGAGATGCAGACCATAGATTTATCGAAATATAATACAAAAGCAAAGCCTGTTAATCCTGGTAAAAGGGCGGAGTCGATTAACGTGCGGACATTGTTGAATACTGAAATAAAATTGTTTGAAAAGAAATTCGGTAATAAGCAAAAGGAATGGTTGTATTCTGAACTCGGATTGTTATTGTCGGCCGGAGTAGATATTAAAACATCGTTTGAAATATTGGAAAAAGAAATGACTGAAGCGAAGCATAAAAAAATGCTTCAGAAAATAAAAGATACAATTATTTCTGGCGCATCAATAACAAGTTCTTTTAAGCAAGTAAAAGGCGTGTTTAGTACTTATGAGGCCGAAAGCATACGGATAGGTGAGGAGACCGGTAAATTACCGGAGGTGCTTATTGAATTAGGCAAATATTATTCGGACGCCATAAAATTAAAACGGCAGATAATAGGCACCTTAACCTATCCTATTGTGGTAATTAGTTTGTCAATTGGGATTGTGTATTTTATGCTTTCATTTGTTGTGCCAATGTTTAGCGATATTTTTAAGCAAACAGGTGGCCAATTGCCGGCAATAACTCAATTTTTAATCAAAGTCAGTAATAAGTCGTCTTTTATTTTTTATACGATTCTGACTATTACAATAAGCTTTATGGCAATGCATAAGCTTAATTCGGCAAAACCATGGTATAGGAAAATCACTTCCGATATTGTTTTAAAAATACCCTTAATTAATCAATTAGTTAATAAGATTTATTTAGCCCGGTTTTGTCAGTCGATGCGATTGCTGCTCAGTTCAAAGGTATTATTAATAGATGCCTTGGGTCTGGTAAAAAACATGATTAATTATTATCCGATTGAGTCGGCTTTGCATCAGGTAACGGATGATGTTTTGAAGGGGAAGCAATTACACGAAAGCCTTTCTTCGCACAAAATATTTCCGCAAAAACTGGTCGGATTAATTAAAGTATCGGAAGAGGTTAATGCACCTGAGCAAATATTTTTAAAATTAAGTTTACAATATAGCGATGAAATTGAGCATCAACAGGCAATAATAGGAAAGGTAATAGAGCCATTTTTTATTATTGTATTGGGTTTAATAATTGGATTTATTTTGGTGGCCATGTATTTGCCACTTTTTCAACTTAGTAATGGATTTTAAAACAATAATGACAGTATGAAAAAAATTAGTAATAAGAAGCTGAATGGCTTTACTTTGGCTGAATTAATGGTTGTGTTAGCTATTATTGGCATTTTGGTATTATTATCGTTACCGATTTTAATGCCTTTAATTGCTAAAACAAAGGCTATGGAGGCGCAACTGCAATTGAAGCACTTATTGCAGCTGGAAAAAAGCCATTATTTTGTGCATTCAAAATACAGCTCTAATCTTGAGGAAATTGGCTTTGAACAGGCGAAATTGGTAAGTCAGGATGGACATGCCAACTACAAAATTGAAATTGTTAGCGCTTCCGTGAATAGCTTTAAAGCAATTGCTACTTCGATTACTGATTTTGATCAGGATGGAGTTTTTAATGTTTGGGAAGTCGATGCTCAAGAGAACATAAAAGAAACAACGAAGGACTGAGATGAATGTTCTATTAGTGTTCATGACAGTTGCTATATTTACCGGATCTGTAATAGCATTTCAAGATTTTAAAGAAAGATTAATTAGTCTTTGGCTATTAATTGTTTATTCAGGTATTTGTGTTTTGTGGATTCAAAAACAGAGTGGCTGGTATGGTTTGTTAAGTAATCTGTTAACCACATTACTTTATTTTAGTTTTTATATCTTAGTTATTAAATTATTTTATTATTTAAAGGAGAAAAAACCGACTGCGATAATTGACGAAAAAATCGGAAAAGCAGATATAATATTGTTTTTTGCAATAGGCTTGACAATGAACATTGTTGAGTTAATCGTATTTTCTACCATGGCTTTTAGTTTAGCCGCCGTATTAAGTTTGCTGATATTTAGAAACACAAAAACAATTCCCTTGGGAGGGATATTGGTATTGCTGCATATGGTATTTATGTGCAATGGTTTTTTTGAATAAATGGTAATGTGAAATATTTTGTTGCAAAAATCCCAAACTCTGTCCTGTTTCTCACACCTAACTTTTTAAAAACAGTAGCAATGTGATATTTCAGCGAATCCTTAGTAATATGGAGTTCTTTACAGATTTCCTCGTTTGATTTTCCATTATTAAGTAATCCCATTATTTTTATCTCCTTTGGTGTCGATATCGCCCTATAGTAATGTCGGTCCTTAACTCCGGGTTCCATTAATAAACAAGCTATGTTATCCAAATAAAAACCGTGTTTCGAAACTTTGTTTAAAGCATTTGTTATTGTTTTTGAATCTGCATTCGCTTTTGAAATGAATGCTCTTGCCCCCCTTTTAAACATATCGGAGATTAATTGCTCATCGTGATACTTAGCCAGGATGATTACATTAATTTCCGGATATTGCTTTTGCAATTTGTTCATAGATTTACTACCGTTTAAAACAGGAAATTCTAAATCTAAAAGAATAATGTTTGGTTTTTCAAATTTCAGTAAGTTAAAAAGCTCCTTATCATTTTGTGCCTGACCAATAACTTCTATGTTTGTTTCTTTAAAAAATGCAACCATCCCTAAACGTGCAAGCTTCTCATCATCAACAATTATAATAGATATTTCTTTTTTCATTAAATTGAATATAATTAAGTATAAGTTGAATTAATCAGTTTATTATATTGTTCTTTATAGCATAGATAACAACTCCGGCGATATTTTTCGAATTTGTTTTAATAAAAATGTTTTCTCGATATGTATCAACCGTTCTTGGACTAATATTTAATTTGCAGGCAATTTCCTTAATTGTAAGTTGCTGACATATTAATTTTACAACTTCAGTCTCTCTGGCTGAAAGAGGCTGATAAATGTATGGTTTGTTGTTTGAATGAATTTTAAAGTTTGCAGCACCAATTGCCTTCAAAATCGTATTGTTAAGAAAGAATCCATTTTCTGAAACAGTATTAATTGCTTCAATAACATTTTCAACACTTTCATTTTTATTCAAAAAACCATTAGCTCCACTTTGAATCAAATTATATATCATTTCCATCTCATGATGCATCGTTAAAACAATAATCTTTATATTAGGGTATTTTCTTTTTACCTCAATAGTTGCAACAAACCCATCCATCACCGGCATGTCGATATCCATTAAAATCACATCTGGTCTTGCTTTTTTTAGCTTGTCCATTAGGTCTTTTCCGTGACATGCCTCAAATAGAATTTTTAAATGTTGAAAGTCATCTATTAATGCTGAGATTCCTTTTCTAAAAAGTTGATGGTCATCAACGAGTGCTAGAGTAATTTGTTTTTCCATAAAAGAGTGCCATTAAACATACAAATAATAGCTCCGTTTTTTACACAAATATTATCCGTTTTTTAACGGAGATATGTTTTGGGAAATATGATTTGAATCAAATCAATTGCCTGGAAACTAGCGTTTTTTATTTAAATCACTAATTTACTATTGACATTGCCTTTTGTAGGCCATGTATTTTTATTTATAATTATCGTTTACTTTGCTTTATGTCAATAATGGTGACACGTTTAGTATGACAAAAGTTGCTGAATTTTATGATGAAAGTCCAACGTCAAATGTAACACTAATTATATTGCCGTTATGAAGTAAAATTGCTATGAAATTTGATACAAAAACGATTTAGTTAAATCAAACACCAAATACACAAACTAAAATAATTTATTACCTTGACTTTTGTCAGGGTGAAATTTCTTTAATGGTTTTATGGAAGATAAAATAAAATTTAAAAAAGTAATTGCACTTATGGATAATCATTATCTTTTTAGGAAAGGTTTTGAAAAATTACTGGCAGAGTATAAGCATTTGAGTGTATTATTTGAAGCAGAAAATCATATTGATTTGCTTGAAAAATTGAAAGTTAGACAACCAGACATTATCTTTTTTGGTCTTGATTTACCATCATTAAAAGATTTTGAAACTGTGCAAGTTGTCAAGGAAAAATATCCTAGCACAAAAATCATTATCCTTTCCTCATGTTATGAGGAAGAGTTAGCATTTAGTTTGATGGAAAGAGGTATCAGTGCATTCCTTTCAAAAGATACTCATATAGAAGAAATCATAAAGGCAATTAATTCTGTTTTGGAAAAAGGTTACTACTTCGACTTTGAAATATCAAAAGCAATGGCCAAAGGTTTGCATTGGTCTCATAAGAAGACACTCGATATTGAACTCCCTAAATTGTCCAAACGGGAAACGGAGGTTGTACAACTTATTTGCAAGCAACATACCAATAAAGAAATAGCTGACATATTATGCCTTAGCCCAAGAACAATCGACACCTACAGGGAAAGTATTTTTCAGAAAACAGGAGCGAAAAACATTGTAGGTATTGCTCTTTTCGCTTTTCAAAACAGATTGGTGCGATTCAATCTAGTAAGTGAAACGCGAAAAAAGTGTATGATCTTTTATGAAGAACTCATCTGTTTTCTCAACTAATATATCAGGAATATAGGCTGTACCGATTTGTTATTTGCTCTGAAGTGTGGTTCAGTAATAATTGTATCCTGTCCAACATTAAAATCCTTTTCATTATGACCATTTGTAGTTCTAAAAATGAATTTGATTGATTTCTTTGATTTTAATTTTGCATATATTTTTTTTAGCTTAAATAGATTAATTTAAAATTAAATTAGTAAGCCAGTTTCTTGAAGATTATAGGGCTATGTTTTTGATCTTAGTTTGTCATTGTTATTTAAAACGGTCTTCTTAAATGAAATGATTTTTTAAAATGAAATTGGATGATTATTTGGAAAGAAGGCCAGACATGGAGAAGGAGTGGAATTTTCCATTAGTCTGCCACTATTGAAAAAAACTAATGCATGAAATTACTCTGCTAGTTCAAACAGCTTGTAATCGGTTGAAGTCAACTAAGTAAATACACAGAAATGAGCCTGTGAAAAAGCATAGGTTATTGAATTGGTGTTGTTTCTGGACAAAAAAGAACTAATTTAGTTAGAGCAAAGTCTAATTTAGTTAAGCATGTTAAAATTAGTTACAACCTATAAGGTTACAGTAAAAAGGGGCAATAAGTTAATTGTTATTACTTGTGCACTAAAGAAATCGACATCAAAAAAGAGCGAATTTGTATTTGAATTTTCAATAGAAACAAATCTGCTCACAGTATTCGGAAAAAAGTCGCTGTCAACATTTGTCCATAGATTATCAAAGAACAGAAAGACTATACTAAAAATTGAAATAGAAGAAAGTTCAGCGCGAAGGTTCATGCTTAACTATTTGAAAAATGAATTTGGTAAGGATTTTATCATATCAAGTAAAAAAGTGAGTGATGGCAAAATTAAAGTTCATAGAGGGCCACGCAAAGCACGTCTTATAAAAAAGGCAGCAATCAGAAAAAAAGCTGTACCGAAAAAAAGAATGGCTACTAAGCGAAAAATGGCAGCAAAGAAGATGGGTGGGGCTAGTGGTAAAAGGCCTTCTAAGAAGTTACCTGCAAAAAGGAAAAGTGGAAATGATTTAAAATCTATAAGTAATTACATTAAGTTTAAGGGTAACATCAATGAAACCGTGACGTTAGAAAATATCGAAAATGTTTCTGATGAAAGTTATAATTCGGTTGAAGTGTTTTTTGCAACAGATAGAGCGAGATCGGGGTCAGAGGTTTATAATGAATTTTATGGCAAAGGAAAAAACTCGAGAAATATGTTAGAATATGGAAGGTGTCTGGTGAGTATTCCCTTTAAGCATAAAATAGGGGATATTGAACGGCCTCATTGGTGGAGAAACATATTTAGCTCGGTTGCTGAAAACCCGGAAAAACATGTGATGATTTATGGACTTTTCCCTGAGTCCGATGTTTCATTTTTTACTTCATTAAGTAATAAATTAGAAGCTTCTACGGACAAGGACTCGTTATTATTTATACATGGTTATAATGTTGATTTTGATGAAGCAATAAGAAGGACAGCTCAATTAAAGTACGACTTAAGTTTTAAAGGTCCCGCTATAACATATTCTTGGCCATCAAATGGAAAAACTAAAGATTACGTAGCGGATCTAGATTCAGTACAATGGACTGTACCTCATTTAAAAGTTTTTTTAAAGAAAAGTCTTGATAATCCGAACCTGAATAGATTAAATGTTATTGTTCATAGCATGGGAAATGTAGCATTCACTCAAGCGCTTAGTGATTTAAAGGAAGAAGGTTATTCAGGTTTAGCTAAAATTCATCAAATTATTTTAGCTGCTCCAGATATTGATATTACTCTATTCAAGGATGTTATAGCACCAGGAATTACAGGTATAGCACGTATTACGTTATATGCATCGTCACATGATATTGCTATGAATACTTCTCAAGCGATTCGGTCTGGACGTCAGAGGGTAGGGGACACAGAACCGGAAATTGTTATTGTCGAAGGAGTAGATTCAATTGATGCATCAAATGTGGCAGCTGGTTTTTTTGCTCATTCGTATTTTGGCGATACAAGGGAGCTACTTACTGATATTTATCATTTAGTGAAGCATGGTCATTCTCCAATGGAGAGAAATTTAACTGAAGGAATAGGTCCAAACGGTAAATATTGGATTTTTCCGCCCTAAATCTTATTTATAAGAGTTTTAAAATTAGCTTTTACACTAAGTTAGAGTCTTAGAGTGAGTTTCTGAATGATATGAGCGAGAAGTCTTTGGTTTTACTTCATTTGAATTTAAATCGTACAGAAACTTAATTTTTTATAGCAGCTAACCTAGGATTTAACACAAGTAAAAAGCATAGAGATTAGAGTACGGAAATGGAGTATGGAAATTTGTTAAATGATTTTATTTTTGATTACTGAAAAACTTTCTTTCGCATCATCACGCGTTACTACTTTATCATAATAGTGTTTATTTGTCAATGAGGGATTCTTATGATTGGTAAGCGACCTGCAAATCAAATAAACAAATTAAAGTGCATCACACAACAAAAAATTGTATGCCAAGTATCATTTCACTTGTATTAATTATTCGAATAATGCATCCGCTCTTTCTACTAAAACTTCAGGCGTAAACGGTTTTACCAGATAATTATCTGCTCCGGAAGCGAGGCTTTCGGTAATAATTGCATCTTGCCCAACTGCACTTACCATTAATATTTTTGACGTAACATTTTCCTGCCGTAATTCCCTGATCGTAACAACGTATATGTTGATCATAATACATATCCTCTTTTCAGAGATCAAAACTCCTCTACCGGTTCAAGTCTTATAGAACAACAAGCAAACGCATTTGCGGCTGCATTACTTATGCCCGAGAAGCTTGTTGTTAATGAAGTTAGAAATCTTAATGTTGATCTGACAGATGATGAATCATCGGCATTAAATGATTTGGCGGCGAAATTTAATGTAAGTACTATGGCAATCTCAATTCGATTAGCAACTTTACATCTTATACATGGTAATAGTTCTAATAAACGCAAAACAACATCCTATAAAAATTTAGATTTTTAATGCAATTTAAAGAATAAAAAAGCCTCAGAAAACCTGGGGCTTTTTTATTGATGAAATTAAAACGGTAATCCCCAATCTTTAAAAAACAATCCAGCCTTCACCAACCTCGAGAGTCCAAACGCCATGATGGCGATGGTTTCGAACCAGAATACGGGTTTTAGGGCTTCAGCATTTCTGTAATCATGCTCCGTAAAAAAGAGCCCGATTTAAAACGTGAATTCAAAACCCCTTTTGTGCCATATATACCAATTGCAGGGATATTAGTTTGTTTGGCTATGATATACGGTCTGGGCTGTATCCCAGTCACTTTTTTTCGAGATCCAAAATATTACAAATATCAAGAATGTATTTGCAAGTAGATATAACCCTGTTACAAACAATATTAATACCGTTTATCAAATAGGGTACTTCCCGAACTTTGTTTACAAAGTGCAGTTTTAATTATTAGGCTCATTCTATAAGAAAAGTATTAAATAATGTTTGCAAACTGAGGGCGAATTGATCAATTAATTTTTAATCAGCTTTAATATTTCCGTCTCCGTTTTAGTTTTTAATATCAAAGTATAAACACCCAGGCTAAGATTGCTAAGAAACCTCTAAATCGTAAAGTCTCGATTTTTCATCATTTTTTACGGTTCGAAAATTTCAATCCGCTAAAACCGAATTATCGGTATTATTGGCGCAGATAATACTATTAGGTGAAAAGCCATAACCGAAGCAATGGTTTAAAGCGAATATTGGGCTCCTGATGTTATTTTTTCTCACAGTACTTTTTAAACACCCATCCCGTTGCTGGTTTACCGGTTTCAGAATCGGTATACATTATATATAACCATTTGTGATCAATGGTAAGAACAAGAATCTCGTCTCCCATTTTAATTGAACCGATCTTTTGTGACTTTTTGCGTGGTTTAAAACGAACGTTGAGACTAGCTATTGCAACGCGGCTAGTGGTTATTTTACGAACGCTATCCAGCATACGCTGTTCAGACTGAGCAAGAGCACTAGTGATGGAGTTGGTGGACTGCCCAATAGTTTTTTTAATTTCTGCAGTAGATTCATCATTCGTTGAATCTGTTACTTGCTGGTAAAATGCATAAATTGCCATAAGAAATCCAATTATTGCTATTACGTTCAGTATTTCCGCATATAGACTTCTGCGTTGTAACTTATCTTCAGTAGCTGCTACGCGGTCAATCAACTTGTCAACTGTTGCTTGAAGTGCATTAAATGCTGCCAGGTCGATTTTATCACCATCAACATACTTTTCAGTGATCTCTTCAACTTCCTCGCTATGCGATTCAAAATCCTTTAAATTTTCCCAATTGTGATTAGCTATAGTGGATGTAAGGAAGCTATCGGTATTCATCCATGCATAATTAGCCAACAGATCTGCTTGCATTGAGCCATAGGATGAGAGAACGCTTTTGTGAGCCGTTACCTTACTGAATATCGAATTTTGGCTTTCGATAATACGTGATAATGAAGAGCCGTAATCAGTAGGAATATTAAAAATGCTCTTTGATGCAGAATTCATTAATTCCGAAACCGTGCCTTGAAGACCCAAAATACTTTTGAGGGAATTTGCATTCTTAAAAAGTTCATTTTTTTGAGCAGCGAGGTTTACTGCAGATGAAATGGAATTTAAACCAATATTCTTTGAAGTGA
>Ga0154020_10003812_pt1 | contig 18051 bp, 5 predicted proteins | sample Klosneuvirus_201_FD_109709 | JGI IMG/M metagenome (GOLD analysis project Ga0154020, IMG submission 109709) | Active sludge microbial communities from wastewater, Klosterneuburg, Austria - Klosneuvirus_20160825_MG | ecosystem: Engineered > WWTP > Aerobic digester > Activated sludge | place... | reverse complement strand
TTGCGTTGAATGACCCGCTGCTCCCTGCTGGTGCAGAGGCATTGATCCAATCTATACAGAGGGAAATGCATTTGGTTTATTCAGAAAACCAAATGACCAATGACATCCACACTCCGTTGGATTACCGTCTGAGAGTGCCATGCGAAGTGCGCACGTATGAGCTGACAGGTATGATCCCTGCAAATGGCCGTTACTTCAGCCTCGCGGAACTCCGTGCAGCGCAGCCTTCCAATTGGACTGTGATTCCTTACCAGCAATTGCCTGACCGCACCACTTTGAAGAAAAGGATAGTAGAGCAAGTGCGGATGCTGTACTTTGATGATGACTTAATAACTGCCATGGCTTTTGGCCAGCTCAACCGGTTGGGTTTGCCTTATGAAACCTACAAGATTGCGTTGACGGAAGATTTGCTGGAAGCCGTATTGGGTGATAAATTGCCTACGCTTCAGCAACCTGATGAAACCCTCAGCGAAATGCTTGAGCGTGTTTTGACGGAAGGTGGCTACCATCAGTTTGATGAAGAACCTGGCATTTGGTGGATACGCTCTGGCATTGCGGGATTCCAACCCGATGCCGCCTCGCATTACTACCTGCCCGAGCGCTACACTGATCCTTTCGGCAAGGAGACGACGCTGACTTTTGACAAATACGACCTGTACATAACTAAAAGTGAAGACCCCTTACAAAACCGTCTAGAAGTTGTCAGCTTCGATTACCGGGTACTTGCCCCTTTGGAAATGAAAGACCCCAACGGCAACCTTTCGGAAGTGGCCTACGACTTGCTTGGCGTGCCAGCGGCGATGGCCGTAAAAGGCAAAGGCGATGAAGGCGATAACTTGAACGGCGTGCTACTCGATCTGGACGAAACGGCCATCCGTGCATTTTTTACAGGTGAGTATAATGAGGCGCAGGCACTCGCCTGGCTAGGAAATGCAACTGCGCGGCATATTTATTATCTGGGCGACGCTGACCACCCCACCTGCGCTGCGGGTATGTTGCGGGAAAAACATGTAGCACAACTAGCTGCAGGCGAAAGCAGCCCCATCCAAATCGCTTTTGAGTACAGCGATGGTGGTGGCGCAGTTATTGCGACTAAATCTATAGCCGAGCCTGGAATCAGTGGTAGCCCACAGCGCTGGATTACCAATGGCAAAACCATTCTGAACAACAAGGGCAATCCCTTAAAACAATACGAGCCTTATTTTACTGATCACCACCGCTATGCAGAGCCAGAGGAAGTGGGCGTGACGGTTGTCATCTATTACGATGCAGCTGGGCGCACTGTGCGTACAGAGATGCCGGATCACACATTCAACCGAGTGGAATTTTCGCCATGGCATTTCCGCGCCTTCGATGCGAATGATACGGTGCTGGAAAGCCCGTGGTTTGCCAACAATAATGGTGACCCGACCTGGGGCGAAACCGACCGCAACTTGCCCACCAGTCCGAATGAACGTGCTGCCTATTTGGCCAAAATACATGCCAACACCTCCGCCGAAACACACACCGATAGTCTGGGACGGGAAGTGGTAGCCATAGCCCACAACCGCTTCCGGCGTAAACAAACGGATAATAGTTATGCCATCATTGAAGAAAAATACCTCAGCTATACCAAACTCGATGCCGAGGGCAAACCGCTTTGGTTGCAGGATGCGCGGGGTAATTATGTGATGGTGTATACCCGTGTTCAAGATCAGGCGACGGATTTTCAAAACATGAACGCTGCGAGTGGATACGTGCCTTCGTATGACATCGTGGGCAACCTGCTCTTCCAACACAGCAATGAGGCGGGTGACCGATGGATGTTACCGGATGTGACCGGGCAGCCGATGTATGTGTGGGACCAAAACGAATATGCGGGTGTGATGGAGCAGCGCGTGATGCGAAGCGATTATGATGCCTTGCGCCGCCCCACAAGTCAATGGCTGCGTGTGGGAAATGATGTGGAAAAAGAAATTGGTCGCACCGTATATGGCGAAAGCCTTCCAAGCCCGGAAACAAGTAACCTGCGCGGACAGGTAGTGATGGTACTCGGACCCGAAGGACGCACAGAGGCAGTGGCCTTTGATTTCAAAGGCAGTTTATTGGAAAGCCGCCGACAACTGCTCGCCGATGCGACTGTGCATACGATGGATTGGAAAAGCTTTGATGAAACCAACCTTTCTATAGAGGTATTTGTGCAGCGCACCCAATATGACGCCCTGGGTCGTATGACTCGATTAGAAAATTGGCACATGGTAGGTCGCACCCCCGCCATTTACATTCCTACCTACAACCGACGAGGCGCACTGGAAAACGAAACCCTTACCGTGCGCGGCCAGGTGTCACAAGCTATACGGCGTATTGAATACGACGCCAAAGGCCAACGTACCCGTATCCAGTATGGCAACGGTACAACAACCCGCTATACCTATGACAACAATACCTTCCGGCTGCTGCGCCTGTTGACCACCGCTCAGAACGGCACGAACATCCTGCAAGACCTGCATTACACCTATGATCCGGTGGGCAATATCTCAGAGATACGCGATGATGCCTACGAGCCTGTTTTTTTCCGCAACCAGATGGTGGAGCCGTGCAGCCAGTATCAGTATGATGCGTTGTACCGCCTGATAGAAGCCAGTGGGCGCGAAAACTTTCATGCGAGCCGTGCACCCAAAGGATATGGCAAAGTGGAAGACATGCCCACATACAACTTCGGCAGCACAGATAATGCCCTTCGCAACTACACCCAACGTTACGAGTACGATGCAGCGGGCAACTTTATCGCCATACAGCACCTCTCCGAAAGGGGAGAATGGACACGGCATTACAAAACCGAGGTGAAAAGCAACCGCTTAGAAAAAACATGGATGGGCGACGATGAAATAAACTCCGTGATCTACCAATACGACACCCACGGCTCCATGCTCAATTTTGCCAATGTGTCCCCAGCCAACCACAACCGCTGGGACTACCGCGATATGATCCATACCCTCGATCTGGAGGGCGGTGGCGCCGCTTGCTACCAGTATGACGGCGGAAAGCAGCGCACCTGTAAGCGCATTGATAAAGGGAGTATCGTGGAGGAACGGATTTACCTCGGTGGATATGAACTTTACCGCCGTTGGCGCAACGGCAATAGCGCACCCGAAGAAGAAATTGAAACACACCACCTTTTTGCTGATGACCAGCGTGTTGTGATTGTAGAAGATGTTTTGATTACTAACGATAACAGGCTTCGTGCCGGCGTACTATGCCGCTATCAGTATAGTAACCATCTCGGTAGCGTGGGCCTGGAATGTGACGACATCGGGCAGATCATTTCCTACGAAGAATACCACCCCTACGGCACTACGGCCTACCAGGCGCGGAATGCAGGCATACAAGCCACCGCCAAGCGCTACCGCTATACCGGCATGGAACGGGATGAGGAGAGCGGGCTGGCATATCATACGGCGCGGTATTATTTGCCTTGGATGGGGCGATGGGGGAGTTGTGATCCGATAGGGGTTGAAGGAGGAGAGAATTTATATGGATATGCCTCATTCAACCCATTAGCAAATATTGATCTAAGTGGCAGACAACCAAATATTCCGGCAAATGATATTATGGACATGCTCTATCACGTAATAAATGAGGCAGCTTTTGTTCTAGGTAAATCTACTCCCCAAAATATTGGTTCTGCCAAAGGACAAGGTAGATTTGGTGTAATACATGGTAATAAATTTGTGCCGGGGTTTATAGGTGAACTAAGAGAACTTGGTATGCCTGGAGTCGATCAAATACAAGCAGGTGTTAGAGTAAATAAAAAGACAGGAATAGTGGAAAAAATAGGTGTTAACCCTGGGGGAAAGGGAACACTTAATTTTGATCTGGTGATTCTTAAAAAGGGACAACAATTAAAAGAGGGTGATTTTTTTCCTAAAAAAGCAGCGATGACTATCGATGCAAAAACGGGAGAGCCAAAAATGAATAAACAACAATTAAGATTTAGCAATAGACATGGATTACCTCATATCAATATTTCTACTGGATCTAGTAGATATTTGGGAACAGTAGATATGGTGAAGGCCTCATCAGTCACTGTAGCACGTAAGGCAACTAAAACAGGAACAAAGTTTATTGGAAAGTTAGCATTAATTGCAACTGCAAGAACATTAGAAGCTCAAATTTCTGAGGGCGACTATTCATCTGCCGCAGACACATTATTTCAAACTGGATTGTCCTTTACTCCGGCTGCACCATTATTATTAGCAACCCAAATAACGGATGCATCAAAATCAGTTGATATTCAACAATCCAGAATAGCGGACGGAGCAACTGTTGAAGACTTTTTAAGTAGCTATTTGTCACCTTCTGAAGCTAGGGTTGGAGGTGCATTAGTTTCAGCAAGCTCAGCTGTCATCCGTTCTACAGCTAGAGTTGGAAAACAAATAGGGACATCAGCCTATGAAACATTAGAATGGGTTGGTGGAAAAGCAGTAGGAATTATTTCTTCAAAGGAGGAGGGAGTTTCTACAAAGGCGCATAATTTTGACCAAGTGGTTATTGGACACTATTTCCCATTTTTATAGAAGCTCCCCGCTGAATCGCAATTAACAAAATAGGATAAAAATCCTTGCATAAATATATTTCCAAAATCAATCATGTCAACATCAAAAAATGCAAGAAAACACATTAACCAAACAAGACTACCTCGACCTCTGGAGATTTTTCAGCGAGGACACTGCAAAGATCAAAGACAAGCTATGGACGATAGCTTCGTGGCTGTGTGCGTTGATGAGCGGTTTGATGGCCTTTATGCTTGAGGACAAGGAGGAGGGATTTTGTATGGTGATGGGTGTGAGATATGGGGTTGTTTTTAAGACTTTGCTTTTCAGCTACTAACTAAATCGTAAAAATTATGCATTCAGATTTTCTATTCAAAGACTACGAACTCAAAATCCGCTATATGACGGACCACCTCAGCCGAATGTGGAATCGATTCAATTATATGTTGGGTATACAACTGGCCATAGCTGGCGGGAAGTTTTTGGGGAGCAACGACGCAAAAAGCTACGAGTCTGAGTTTATTCTCACAGGTCTTGTCGTTGCATTGGCTTGGTATCTGCTGGGTGCGCAGGACCGCTTTTTGTTCGACCTCTACCGAAGGCAAGTAAAAAGTGCATTTGAGGCATTATCCTTCAATGAAGGCGAGAATCAGTGGAAGCCCAGAGGTAGCCATGTAGGCCAAGTCAAAGATGCGATTGAATATGGATTGGTTAAAACCAGCTTTCTCAATTGGCGATCAGAATCCATTAGTTCTACAAAGTTTGCCGCTTTATTTCCCCTTATCGTAGCTGCTTTGTGGATTGGGATGTGGATTATTGCTACGACGTAGGCATAAGGTGTATTCAAGGATATAGATATTAATAATCTTTAAATTAATCTCACATGAATGACTTAATAAAAATTGTACTTGAAAAGGGCGACCACTGGTCTTTAGGGATATTGCTTTTTTGCGTGATCCTATTAGGGTTTTTTAATCTTCCGTTATTGAAGAAATTGCATGTTGGGCAAAATTTTAAATTTGCGAATAATTTATTGTGGAGTGTTACAGGTGTTTGTGTCATTTTTATTGTTGTAGTCTTAATGCGAGATCTTTCAAGAGACAAGAAGGAAATTGCTTTGGCTGAAATTGAACATGGGTTGAAATTGATTGATAAAAATGCTGATCTGGTGAAATCAGATTCAACTTTAACTAGGCAGATTAATACAACTTTTAAACAATTTCAAAAGAATAATCCAATCAACCCTGATCCGCATCCAATTGAAGACGAAAGCATAGACCATAACCGGTGCTGGATAAAAACTTCCTCAAGCACTGATTTGGTTCAAACGCCCACATTCATGTTAGATGAAGGTGTGATTGCACACAATATTCCAATAAACATTTATTACGTTTTAGATAAGAAGAGGATTAGCCAAGGAAATGTACTGTTTTTTAAAATTGAATTAGAAAATGGATTGATAGGCTGGGTGAGGGATTGGCAATTGGATAAAAATCCAAAATGTTACGATTAATTAGGCTCGTTTTACCATTTATAGATTACCACTCCTTGATCCCTTTAAATTATAATAGCAAATGCAAGCTCTCTCCTTTCCCATCCGTCTCAATCAAAGCGACGCCTCCGTCACCAATCTACATCTGATCCTGTTGTACCTGCTCAAACGCCTGAGTGGATTGAAACAACCAGACAGCCCACAACCACTTTCACCAAAGGAACAACTCCAGCTAATCCTGTTAGTTAGGGAAGAACAAGCCGGTCGCATGTTCGGTCCCCAAACTCTCGCAGCTACCAGGCTATATCAGTTTCATTTGGGACTGTCTGCCTCCGGGGAAGTTGACGAGCGCACCGCTATGGTTTTAAACAAGAGAGTAGAAGACATGGGAGGGTTCGCCTTGACAAACGAGTACCGGGTAGAGGGACTCATATTTCAGATCGATGGAAATCCGCTGGCTACAGATGTGAAAGCGTATGACAAGAACCTTAGGGAGGACACCTTGCTTGGCGATAGTAAAACTAACGCAGTAGGATTTTATGAAATTCGGTACGCTGCCGACCGTTTTACAATATCAGGCAAGACCGGGCCAGACTTGTATATACGGGTAGAATCCGCCACAGTAAATGAAAATTCATCGATTAGACAAAATGCTGGACGGCTAGAGGAGATTGATTGGGTAATTGGCAGTTCAGCTAGGGTTGTGGCTGCACCGGAATATCAGCGATTGAACACCGTTTTATCTCGCCGTCTGGGTAACGTCCGCCTTGCAGATTTGAAAAAAGATGACCAGCATGACGACTTCAGTTGGCTTGCCCAGCAGACCGGCGAGAATGAATCCTATATCCGTCTACTGAGTGATGCGCACAGGCTGGCACCGAGTGGCGTGTCGCCTGAACTTGTTTTTGCGGCCATGTACGGGGGATTGACCGGAACACCCCAAGATTTGTATGCACACCGCGAACTGTTGCCAGAACTAGTGTCGAGAGCTGCACAAGATGGCTTGATTGCCCCTCGAAGTTCAGAAGAAATAAATACGGATCTGGCATCCATCCGCACTGCTGCGTTCAGTTTCCTGTTGAAAGGCAACGACACCACACCGGGTCTGGAAAGCATCCTTGAGGCAGCAGGACTAAATCCAATTCGTCAAAAGCAATTTACCGATTTACTGCTCGACCACGAAGGAACAACTGCAACGTTCTGGGAAAAAATCGAAGCAGATAATCAGCTAAAAAATTTCGCTGCGGACCTGCGTTTTGAATTACAAGTGAGTGAGATGAGTGGGTACCATAAGCCTTTGGCAGATCAAATCAGATTATTGAAGCAAAGCCAACAAATACAAAACACCAGAGACCTGGCACGAATTAGTCAGGTGGCTTGGAAAAATATAGTAAAAACTGCAGGAACTCCAGCCGAAGTACCTGGAAATAACCCGGATGAAAAGCAGGAGGCTTACGTGAATGGGCTGATGGCTTTTTTGGAAGCAGCATATCCTTCGGAGTTTTATACAACCCGTCTACTTGAAAAGCAAGCAGATGTAACTCCCGTACACCGATTTTTAACCAAGAATGTATGGGACCGCTCTGAAAACAATGCATTAAAGATGCATGCCGAATCGCTGGAATCATGGCTATCACGAACTCCAGATGCTTTTGAAGGCTTCTCGCAGGAGGAGCAGTCGGAGGTACGCAAGTCAGTATATAAATTTATTCGCCTTCATCGAGTTAGTGGGACGGCAAATGATGCGATTGCCCTCGACCAACTAGGCTACTCCTCCGCTCAGGACGTTGCACTTGGGAGTAGCGCTGGTTTTGTTGCCCGCCATACCAAAACAATGGGTCCTGAAAATGCAGCTCGTATCTATCACAAAGCTTCCCAGATTAAAGCACTTACAGTGGGAGTGGTCGCAGAATTTGGAGCCTCATCGCAAGTGCAGCCAAGGGTTATCTCGAGCAAAAAACTGTCATCAACACATGAGGCCACCAATTCTGGTGATGTGCAAGAAATGTTTGGCAGTATGGATCAATGCCTCGTACCGGATTGTCTGACGGCTTTCGGTGCACCGGCCTATCTGACCGATGTTTTCCGTTTTTTGGATGCCCGCAAAGATAGCGGTAGAAGTGCCTTGGACTTATTATTCGACCGTCGTCCTGATTTAAAGCATCTGGCTCTATCCTGCGAGAACACAGAAACAATGTTGCCCTATATTGATCTGGTAAATGAATTACTCGAACTTACGATTGCTCCACCTCTTGAAGGGGAAGAAATACCACCTTATCAAACAGGAGGTACCTCCGAAGAGCGGATAGCCCATCCGGAAAATATTCGTGGTGTCGCGTATGAACCACTAAAAACTGCAGTATACCCTTGGTCATTACCATTTGATATAGACCGCGAAACGCGGGCACAATGCTTGAAGCAGATTGATTTGGCGCAAATTGATATTGACGAAGTGCTATGGCCGGGGAAATGGGAGAAGCGCTGGGAGGATCCTGCACTTGCATATGAATGCCTGGGATTATCCACAGCTGAGGCAGCGATTATAACCGGTCATCAGGGTAAAACAATTTGGGAGTGTTGGGGATATTCTGAAAATATATTGCTGATTACTCTGGCTAAGGATATTCAAGAATTAATGCGTCGATCGGGGTTATCGTATGATGAACTACTCCAGATTCTGGATGCAAGATACGTGAATCCTGAAACCGCATCGCCCGGACAGCGGAAGATTAAATTTACGGAGGATACAACTGTTCCATCTTGCGATACGGCCACCATGCAACTATCCGGTCTTGATGAAGCCGCTCTGGATCGATTTATGCGGTTTGTCCGCTTGTGGCGCAAACTGGGCTGGTCAATTCAAGATACAGATCGTGCAGTCCGTTTGCTCGGTGACAATACCGTAGATGAAAATTGCCTGGTTCAGTTAGCTCAATTAAAACGGCTACAGAACCGTACGAAACTTTCGATAGAAGATTTGTTGGTTTGGTGGGACCAGGATATTACCACATACCTCAAGTATACGCCGCGTGGACCTGTGGTGATGCCCACCTGGTATGACAGGTTCATATCCGGACAAGATTCTCCCTTAGCGCTCGATGCAGCAGCGGCAATTTACCGCCTTACTACTCTTTCTCAGGTATTGAAGATCAGCCAGGAGGAACTGGCAGAATATTGGACAAAATGGACCCATGCAGATCCTTTCGATACGCCGTCTAAAGCGCTGTTGTTTTTTGAGCAAGTGGACACATTGCGACAAGCCGGTTTTACGGTCTATGACTTGCGTTTTCTTTTAAAAGATAATGCTGTTGGAAATCAATATGTGAACATTGAGCAAATTATTACTGCCGAAAACATTCTGAAAAGTTTTAAAGCTGGCCTTGCAGACGCATTGGCAAATGCATTAGTATCTGAACAAGACGCGCAACAATTAGAACAGACTAAGACGAAGATATTCCAGCAAACTCTCGCCGATCTGTTTGGTCTGTCAGTTCAGTCCATACAATTAGTGTTGCATTCAGTAGAAGCGCCTGATTTTACGGAAGAACTCAGCATAGTCGAAGATATTGCGCGTATCCTCAGTCGCACAAGTTGGGTGGTTCGCAATTTTAATGTGAATGAATACATGTTTCATTATACTGTACTGCAGGACGACATCAATTTGATCGGTTCATTAAGCCAGGACCAGGCTACCATCACTGATAATAGTCGTCGGACATTTTTTGAAAAATGGGTGGAAATGGCTCGCTGGATCAACCTTAAAGGGTCTTTGTTGGGTTTCGGTCCTTGGCTAACAACTTTAGATAACGATGGAAAATTTATTAAGGGTCCTATCGTAGAGGGCATGTCGCAGGCATGGAACTGGAAAAAGGAAGAAATAGCAGGTTTATTGACAGCGTTTGAAGCGCATGAAAAAGCATTCTCACCGCGGCATCTGCTAAGGCTTTTACAAGCAGTTGCTTTGCTGCGCAAAACAGGCTTGACATGGGAACAACTCCAGGGGCTCGACCAGCCTCAGGCCGCTTTGGATATGCTGAGGCAGCATTTCGATGATACCCGTTGGCTGAACATTCTAAAAGACATCAACAATCCGCTTCGCGAACACCGCCGGGATGCTATGTTGGCATACCTGCTCAATGACCCACCAGATGCTGCAATTGAGGATGCAAATGATTTGTACATGCACTTGCTTATAGATGTGGAAATGTCCTCCGCCCAACTTACTTCCCGCCTTAAACAGGCCATCAGCAGTACGCAATTGTTTGTGCAGCGTTGCATGTTCGGTCTGGAAGCTGAGCTCATCCCAACGCTTGAAGACCCTGATTGGCAGCAATGGAAGTGGATGAAAAATTACCGCGTGTGGGAGGCTAATCGCAAAGTGTTTTTATATCCTGAAAACTGGATTGAGCCGGAATTGCGCGACGACAAATCGCCTTTTTTTAAGGAGCTGGAAAGTGAAATCCTCCAAAACGATATCACCGATGCCAATGTGGAGCAGGTAGTGCGCAACTACTTGAATAAGCTTGATGCGGTATCGCGTCTGGAAATCATGGCCGAATACCATGAGAATGAAAATGCAAATGGAAGACCTGCCGATATACTGCACGTTTTCGGCCGTACGTCAAGTGTGCCGCATCAATACTATTACCGCCGCCATATCAATAAAGCGGTTTGGACGCCCTGGGAAAAAATCGAGGCAGACATAGAAGGCAATCACCTGATCCCGGTGATTTGGAACAGACGGCTGCATTTGTTTTGGCCGGTATTTACAGAGAAGCAGGTTGAGACAAACGTTTTTATGCCAGAACAAAATATAGTTTTGGAAAAAGGTGTCATGTATAAGGAAGTGGGCCTTGCCTGGAGTGAATACAGGAATGATGCGTGGTCGGCGAAGAAGATAAGTGGAGAGAAGATCAGCACCCAAGTAAGAGTATCATCAGAAGAAACCCGCTTTGTCTTCATACCTCGAATAGGCAGTGATTCAAGTATGAATATTGATCTAATCATCTTTAAAGGCCATTTAGATATAGAGACTAATGTCAAAACGAAACCTATTAGCTTAAATTTCACCACAGGAGTTTTTGAAAATGGCGATCCTTCTGGCGAGAATTTCTTAGCTAAAGTGTCAAATGCGACTTTTTATTTTTCAGGATGTAATTCTTCCGGAGAAGCAGACAGTTATTATAAGAGCACTGTAGATCGAGCCTTTAACCCGATTATATTTAGGCAAACATTCGTGTTCAAGCAAGACAAATTGCCAATAAAAACTGGAGAACAAATTCTAACTGTTTTACAAAAAACCATTAAAAAGGCCTGGGTGATTTTTGCTCAAAACAGGCAACCTGCCATATCCATCCCATTCTTCTACCAAGACTCCCTGAAGACATATCAAATACTTCCTCTGAAAGTAAGCACTCGTCCTGATATAGTAAACAGCAGGAAAGATTTAGACTGGCATGAAAGGATTCCAGGTTACCTGCAAAAACTTTCAGCACTTGAAAAATATGTTTGGCTAAAAATTGGATATTCTTTTTACAAATTCACCCCACACTACCACCCTTTCTCTTGCGACTTCATTTGCCGGTTGAGTGCTGGAGGTTTTGAGAAATTAATGACACTGGAAACACAGCAACAGCAAAGTGGTTTCAATTTTGAAACGACCTACAAACCGCGATATGTCGCCAAACCCTATCCGGATGAAAATATTAATCTTGATTTGAACGGAGCTTATTCGCTTTACAATTGGGAATTATTTTTCCATATTCCTATGATGGTTGCTGACCGGTTGAGCAAAAACCAGCGTTTTGAAGAAGCCATGCGTTGGTTCCATTTTGTCTTTAATCCACTGAACCCGACAGCAACAGATGCCGACAGTGTATCGCGCAACTGGCAGTTTCGGCGGTTTGTGGAATTAGCGGAATCAGGTGAAGCTAAAAAGCGTCTCGAAGCCTATCTGAATCCCAGCGATCCGGATTATGTGGAAACGCAGGCTGCTATACGGCAATGGCGAAACAACCCGTTCAAACCTCATCTGGTTGCCCGATGGCGCAACTCTGCCTATATGCGTCATGTGGTCATGCGATATCTTGACAATTTGATTGCGTGGGGCGATGAACTATTTAGGCGAGACACCCTGGAAACCATCAATGAAGCTACGCAACTCTATGTGCTGGCTGCCGAAATTCTTGGCGAAAAACCTCGGTTGGTGGCTCCACGCAAGGCGCCTCAGGTATACTCCTTTAACGAAATTGGGGACCATCTTGATGATTTTTCCATTTTCATCCAGGTAGAGAACAATCTACCGGAGGGTGTTGAAGATGAAACTGGTTCTGAGATTGAAGCTCCGCTTGGGTCGTGGAATCAAATATTTGTATTGTCACCTAATGACAAACTTCTCAGTTATTGGGATACTGTTGCGGACCGCCTGTTCAAAATCCGCCATAGCATGAATATTGGTGGTCAGGTAAGGCAATTGCCGTTGTTTGAGCCGCCGATTGACCCGGCGCTTTTAGTACGGGCAACTGCTGCCGGTGTTGATATATCCTCGGCTCTGGGAGAGATCGTTTTTGCACCTTCCGTATACCGATATGTGGTATTGGCAGCCAAAGCATCAGAGCTGGCCGCTGAGGTACGTGGACTGGGTGCCACACTACTTTCGGCCATTGAAAAACGAGACGCGGAAGGGCTTACTATGCTTCGTTCTGGCCAGGAAATTCGTTTGCTGGAGGCTGTGCGGGATATTAAAGTACGACAGATCAATGAAGCAAGAGAGCAAGTGAAGGCGATTGAAATAAATCTTGAATCTACTGTTTTGAGAGAGCAATTCTACAGTTCAAGAGAATTTTTAAGTCCTTGGGAAGCTGCAAGTTTTGCACTTGGTTACCTTTCAATTGGAATGAAGCAATCTGCTGCGGGAGCTGCCGCAAGCGCGGCTGTCATTTATTCCGGACCTGATGTTAAAGTTGGCGCTCCTACCACTTCTGGAGTGTATTATGGATCAACGAATGCTGGAAATGCTGCTCGCGAGGTAAAAGACTCTTTTAGTGTGTTGTCTTCATTAGTCGAACTAAGCCAATACATTACGTCCAATATGGGAAGTTATCAACGTCGTCAAGATGATTGGAACTTGCAATCGGACCTTGCAAAATCAGAACTCAAACAACTTGACCGTCAACTTATCGCTGCTCAAATACGCCTTGCAATCGCCGAGCAGGATCTGCGTAACCACGATCGACAAATCGAAAATGCACGCGAAACAGAGGAATACATGCGCAGTAAATTTACTAACCTGCAGTTGTATGACTGGATGACTGGCCAAGTGTCAGCAATGTATTTCCAGGCGTATAACATGGCGTTCCGTTTGGCAAAGCAGGCAGAATCTGCTATGAGAATCGAGTTAGGGCTGGAGGAAAATACTGAGCACATAATCAAAACCTCTTATTGGGATTCTTTGAAAAAGGGATTATTGTCTGGAGATTTGCTCTATCAGGACATCAAGCGCCTGGAGACCGCCTACCTTGAACAAAACACTCGCGAACTCGAACTCACTAAACATATCTCTCTCAACCAACTCAATCCGTTGGAACTACTACGACTCCGCGAATTTGGCACATGTAAATTCACCATTCCCGAAGAGTTGTTCGACCTCGATTTCCCGGGGCATTTCATGCGCCGCATTAGGGCTGTCAGCATCAGCGTGCCCTGCATATCGGGACCGTACACAAGTATTAATGCAACACTTAAGCTTACAAAAAACGAATGCCGCCGAAAACCCAATTTGGCCGATCCTTTGCTTCAACAAAACGTGCCAGTCAGCGCCATCGCCACAAGTTCCGCACAAAATGACGCTGGACTATTCGAACTTAACTTCCGCGATGAACGCTACCTCCCATTCGAAGGAGCAGGCGCTATCAGCGAGTGGGAGTTGGAAATGATGACGGTGCCGTCGCTACGGCAGTTCGATTACAGCAGCATCGCAGATGTTGTGGTGCATTTGCGCTATACTGCCCGGGAAGGAATGGATAAAGCGCAAGTCACTGGCGCCTTGACAAACAAACTGAATGCGTTGAGAATTTCCACTGACGGAACAGGCCTTTTTCGCCTCTTTTCCCTTCGCTACGACTTCCCGAACGAATGGCACGCATGGGCGAAGCGAGAACAACCCCTCTCCATAAAATTGGAGAAGCATCACTTCCCATATTTTGCTCAGTTGGGAGATTTAAAGATTGGCAAAATAACAGGAATTCCAAAAACCAGCGATGGGATTAAATTTAAGGATGATAAGGAAGTAACTCCCGATGATGCAACATGGAAAATCGAATCTACAAACCTTGATAAAAATATGGAAGATTGGTTCCTTCTTGTCAAATATTCTATTTGAACTTAAACGCTGTTAGGCACTCATTGCACGCACTCTCTTCAATTGTTAAGAGGTTGTGTGTAATGAGTAGTTTTCTCTTTGTCAGCTGCATTTGAAAAACTGATATCTGCCAAATTTATTGCCAGGACATTATTGGCACACAAGTGATTTGGTTTGTAAAGTATCTTTCTTTAGATTTATCCCTGCCTTCACCAAATACATTAAGAAAAATCGGAAATCAGGGCAGTAGAGAGGTGGTTAATTAAAGAGATGATTGTTTTTTCTCAGGAAGAAGGCATGTATAAGATGGTCAAGCCTTTGAGAAATTGTAAATTCTTCAACTAGTTTTCAAGAAAAGTTCTAAAAGTCAAAAACCAAAAGAAAGGAATGATAATTAGGGATGATCGTATTCTGGATCCTACTCCGCGTGGAAATAGAGTTATTTGGCGCTATCTAACTCTTGAAAAATTCCTAGACTTAATTCTAAATTCAGAATTATTTTTCACTAATCTTACTAGATTGACAGATAAATATGAAGGAACAATGTACGAGAGTAACTATAGAATAGCAATGTCTGCTGCTAAAAAATACGATAACTCTAAGGAAGTCATAGAGGAGATAATTCAGGAACAAAGGGAGATTAATAATTTAAGGAATTTTACATTAGTTAATTGTTGGACTTTGAAAAGGCATGAAAGCTTTGCACTTTGGAAAATTTATGTGGGCAACGGGCCGGGAGTTGCAATCAGAACTACGATCTCCAACTTAAAAAGATCAATTAATGAGACTAAACAAAATTTTGATGAGGACATTTCATTGGCTGAAGTAAAATATAAAGATAAACTTGATTATTCCTTTTCAAGGATTGAAGCTACGATTACCAAGAAACCATATTATGATTTTGAGAATGAAATGAGATTGATTATCTTCAACTTCCCACTAACAGATGACGGTTATGAAGTGCCTTATGATCTAACTATAGGGAGAAAAGTTAAGATAAACACTGAAATACTAATTTCAAGTTTGTATATATCGCCTTTTATTAATCAAAACTACCGGCAAACAGTTTTTGATACTATTGTTAAACTTGCTCCATTTTTGAAAAGCAGATTAAAAGAATCTGATATCAACGATCAATAGAAAAGCACCTTACATTGGTTTTAACCAATGGCAGAAGGTTGATTTTACAAAGGTCTGTAACTTCTATGCAGTTTACCTTTATTTAAAGTCAACTGCATAGAATCGCAACATCCTAAAGACTTAATCGGTTTGCCTACTGGCATGAGACGACTTTTTACTGATTTTGGAATAAGGGTCAAAAGTCGGTCAATATGGCATTTAAGTCAATGCCTTAAGCGAAAAGCTTCATTGGTCTCTTTAGCCTCTTTAGCCATTTTAGCCCCTTCCGCCTTTTCTATTCTATCTGTTCTTCTGCGTCAGCAGGTGCACTCACAATCCCATGCATCTCACACCACTGACATTTGCCGCATCCTGTACTAAACTCCATGTTCTGGATTTTCTGATACGTGTCTACGATCTGCCGTGTCACGATCTCCCGGTCCTCATTGGTGACCACTACTTTGTGTTGCTTGAAAGTGCCGTCTTTTTCCGGTTCCAGAGCCTGGAGCCACCCATGGTCCATGTGCGTGTGATACTTAGGATCCTGGATGAGCATGAGGTCATAGAAGACCATCTGGCGCCAGTAATCTCCACCGTTGGATTTTTCATCAGGGGCTTTTAGTTTTTCCCTAAACTTATCTGTCTTCCCGGATTTGTAATCGTAGACAACGATCGAATGATCCTTCTTATCAACGCGGTCTATAAAGCCGGTCACCGGCACGCCCCCGATGTGGATGTCCCTGATCCTGTATTCGGTGTCATATCGGATATCCTCTGACCATGTAGGGCTGTACTGATCATAGTATTTTTCCAGTACCATTTTTCCATACGTTGCAGTATCAGCATATTCTTTAGCGGTCAGGCGATGCTTGTTTCTCTCCATGTAATACTCATAGATGCGGAGCAGGTATTCCTTGCCGGCGGCAAGATCACGCTCTTCAAATTTTTTCCGAAACAACATTTGCAACGCCTCATGCAAGCCTGTTCCAAAGATCAGGTATACCTGCTGGCCTGCAGGAATGACAAGGATTTTTTCATAATAGAAAGCAAGCGGACACTCCAAATACTTGTTGAGTGCAGAAACATTGAGGACAAAATTTTTCACGCGGTCACGGATCTCAGCTTCATCAAGCAAGAGGTCTGCAGTTTGCGCACCGGACATGACATACTGCAGATATTCTGCCTGCAGGTTTTCATCAACTTCCGGTTTCATGGTGATGACGTTAGGATCGCCATTCTGGATTTCAGTCAGGTAAAGACTTGGTACAAGATCCTTGCCTTCATCTTTCTTGCGACCATAGGACATGGTGAGATCGTATTTGGCTCTTGTCATCCCTACATACAGCAGCCTGCGCCTGTCCTGGTCCTGGATATCCGCCCCGGGTTCCATTGAGGTGGAAAGATTCACTTCTCTGACGAGGTTGTCAGGAAGCGTAAACATTTGGGTAAAGGCTTTCTTCTTTTCCCATTCGTTTTCCGTGATATTCTTGATGATTACTTTTTCATATTCCAGCCCTTTGGCACTATGGAGCGTAGAGAGGAAGATCCCTTTTGGTGGTGGAGCGAGAGATTGTATCGGCAGCCTGATGTCATACAGTTTCATGAGGTTGCAGATTTCAAGCAGGTCAGTTATTCGAAAACTTGATTTACCTGAAGCTTCAAGGTCAGTGAAGGTGTAAAAAGTCTTCAGTGCATATAGATGGGTAAATTTCTCAGGTTGCTTCAGGACCCAGTTCATCAACCCAAAACGATGCGCGACCCACTCTACAAAAGCCATCAGGGTCATCGAGTGATAAGCAGTGATACTGTCATCCAGCAATTTCGCAATGCCCTCCATCCAGGGCCTGTCACGCAATGCGAGTGGCTCCAGCTTAGCAGGATCACTGATCCATCCGTAGAGTGATGTTTTATCACTTCGGTCCTTTGACGTATAGGAAAGAATCATTTTCTGCAAGTCATACGGCCGGGGATCAAGATATTGCAGATGCAGTATTCTGTATAGCCTGCCATCATTGTTATTGGCGCCTTCACTGAGTTCATTGATACAGGTGAGGATCTCAAGCAGGTGACTGATCAATATATGGTTTAAGGCATCTACTGTCTTTGCGATCTGGAAGGGTATGCCCGCACCTTTGAGGGCCTGGCCCAACTCTCTGCCCAGTTCGTGTTTGGTATACAACACAGCAAACGAGCCATCATGCTTTTCTTCGTGCCATCGCCTGAGTTGGTGAAAGATATCCGCGTTTTCATACGTCAGCGTTTGGTAGGCATTGATATGTACAGGCTTGTCATGCGAAGAATGTTTTCCGGAAGCCAGCAGGTTTTTATCCTTACCGAAGAGTGTCTGAATCGCTGATTCTTTTACCGGGTTCATGATCACCCTTGCTGAATCCAGAATGAGTTGAGAACTGCGATAGTTTTCTTCCAGCAATATGACATCGGGTTGATATTTGGCATGAAAGTCAAGCAGGTTCTTGACATTGGCGCCCTGGAATCTGAAGATGGCCTGGTCATCATCGCCGACGACAAAGATGTTTGGGCGATCGATC
>Ga0154020_10003810_pt1 | contig 18054 bp, 17 predicted proteins | sample Klosneuvirus_201_FD_109709 | JGI IMG/M metagenome (GOLD analysis project Ga0154020, IMG submission 109709) | Active sludge microbial communities from wastewater, Klosterneuburg, Austria - Klosneuvirus_20160825_MG | ecosystem: Engineered > WWTP > Aerobic digester > Activated sludge | place... | reverse complement strand
GCGCAGATGTCCTCGCGCCCATCGGTAGGACGGCGGTCGTTTCGCGTTTGATTTCCGGCAGAGAAACACGCGAGGTCGCGGCAGGGTTGGTCAGCGTTTCCGCGGAAACGCGCGCGCCCACGTAGGCGTCACATCGCGCGGGCGGGGACATCGAGTCGTGCGGGCTATGCGGTAGCGCCAAACCCGACACTCGGCACGTAGCTGCCGAGCGCCTCGCTGGGTAGCCGAGAGTTCCTCGCTGCTGAGCTCGGGCAGAGAACACCCGGTCACGGCGAGTGTTGGTCACGAGTGACGTTTCCGCGGAAACGCGCGCGCCCACGTGGCGTCAGATCGCGCGGGCGTGGGCATCGAGTCGCGCGGGCCCTGGGCATCGAGTCGCGCGGGCCGTGGGCATCCAGTCGCGCGAGCCGAGAAGCATGCGCGAGCTCATCGCCGCGATGTTCTTCCTCGAGTCCGAAATGATCGGGGCACAATGCGGGTGAACGCGACGTTCTCGATCGTCGGCAGTCGCGCCACACTGCTCCGGCATTCGGCCCTCGGCACGCGCCGCACTCGGCACTCGGCACTCGGCGCGCGGTGAGCCATCGAAGGCGCGCTAGGCTCGTGCTGTGAATGACACGGAGAGATTCGTGCACCAGGTGCGCACGTACTGCGAGTTCGTCGACGGCGCGCGGGAGCTCGACCTCGACAAGCGACTCGCGACGGCGCGGCGCCGCTTGGTCGCACTCTACTCGGCGGCGTTGTCGTTGCCGTCGGGCGTGCATCGCGACGAGGCGGATGTCGAGCGACAGCGGCCGGAGGAGTGGCCGGGGTTCGGCGAGAAGGACTTCTACTGGGAGATGTTCGATCCGTACGTGGACGAGGAACGCGTGGGGGCGTCGCTCTCGGACGACGTGCTCGACGTGTATGACGACGTCGGTCGCGGCCTCGGCTATTGGGATGCAGGGCACCGCGAGCGCGCGGTGTGGGAGTGGCGGTTTGCATTCGAGACGCATTGGGGCGACCACGCGATCGATGCACTACGAGCGTTGCATCGCGCGTGTGGGCCGAGTGCGTGAGATCAGGGCGCTGCGGCGTCGGCTTCGAGGACGGCGAATGTGAGGCGCGTGACGACGGTGAGATGATCGAACTGGACGTTCGCGACCGTGTCGGTGGCCTCGTGATAGTGGGGCGTGTGATCGCCGCCGACGAATTCCTCGCCGATGCCTACGGCGGGGAAGCCGTGATCGAGGAACGACTTGTGATCGCTCGAGGCGAAGGCGACCGAGGTGATCGGAGTGCCCGCCGCGGGTCCGTGGCCTTGATAGAGGGACTCGAGAGCGGGCGAGGGTGACCAGAGCTCGACAACGTGATCGCCGTCGCCGTCCCACGCGAGCATGTCGAAGACGTGGGCGCCGCGGAGCGTGGTGCCTGCAGTCTCGAGGGAGATGGCGTAGGCCTTGCTGCCGATGAGGCCGAGCTCTTCTTGGTCGAACAGAGCGAAGGTGATCGGGCGGGCGCGGGGGACGGTGGCGAGGAAGCGCGCGGCGGCGAGGACGATCGCGCAGCCCGTGGCGTTGTCGGCGGCGCCGGGGCCAGCGGTGACGCCATCGAAGTGCGCACCGACGAGGATCGGCGGCTGCGAAGCGTTGGCGGCGTCGGTCGGTGGCAGGGTCGCGATGATGTTCGAGCCGCTGCGCCCGTCGAACGTGTAGGGGACGGCGGACGCGGTGATCGAGAGCGCGGCGAATTCGGCGAGGAGGAACGTGCGTGCGTAGTCGCGTTCGCCGATCGACGCGCGGTGCTGGAGTATGACGCCGGGGGCGATCTCGATCGCGCCGCCTAGTGCGGAGACGATCCGGTGTTGGTAGTCGACGAGCCACGGGCACGCGCCGAGTGCGGTGCAGGGCTCCGCGGCGTCGACGGCGGTGGCGTCATCCGCCATCGACGCATCGAGGGGAGTGGACGAGGGCTCGCTACACCCGGCGAGGGCGAGGGTGAGGAGCAGGTGGCGCATGCGGGCACCGTACACGATCGGAGCACGTCTCCGGTGTGTTTGAGGAAGTCCAGGTCCGGCCGAGATGTGCCGAGGCCCGAGCCGCTGGCGTGCTCAGTCTACGTAGTGACTGAGCGCCGTGACGCTCGACGGATCGGCGCGAACCCCGAGCGCCGGGGCGAACACCTGGCCGTCGTGTGCGACCGTCGCGATCGTGCGCCGCACCAAGTCGAGGTTCATGATCTCGAACGGCAGTAGGTGGCGGAGAGAGACGATGTTGTTGACGACGACCGGCGCGCTCACGAGAGAAGCGGCCAGGGTGAGCACGCGCGCTGGATCACACTGCGAGGCGGGCGCGATCGCGACCATGAAGCCGACGTAGTCCGTCCGATCGAATTGCGCGCGGTAGACGAGGACGCGGATCTCCCCCACCGCCGCGATCACGTTCTCCCGCGCCGTGCGCTCTGCCCCCAAGCGGACCAGCTCGTCGCAGAGCATCGACCACGAGCTCGTCGCTGTCGGTATTGTCACAGCTTTACAGTGTACAACAGACCCGCCTTTACACCGTAAAATTCGTGCGCGATCGGTGCGACTTCGTGCGGAGCCTCTCCTCGATAGGCTATGGGAGATAACCAATCAGGCTCGAAGACAGCAGGCGGCATTCTGGGGGGCATCGGTACCCAACTAGGAAACTTCGCGGGTGTCGCGAAGGAAGCGGGGAAGATCGAGAAGGGCGCGGGTGGCCTCTTGGGGGCGGCCGGCAACTTCACCTCCGGCTTCGGCAAGCTCGTGGGAGGGGAGGAGGTGGGGCAGGGGTTCCTCGAGATGATCGGGGCCGCCGGCGATGTCGCCGCGACCGAGAGCAACAATCCATGGGTCGGTGCCGCGGGTCCGATCATGCGTGGAGCATCCGCGGGCGTGACGATGTATCAGAACGCATCACAGTGCGCGATCGACGCGCCGATGGCCGACAACAAGTGCTACACGGCGATGGGCGACGCTGCGTTCGCGGGTGCCGAGGTGGCGTATCCCGTTCTCGGAACGCTCGCGAAGTGGGGCCTCGACGGGGCCGGGGCGTTGGCGGGGTTGATCGACGAGGACTATGGCTTCACGTCGGGCTCCGTCGTGGGCGGCGCGATTCACGGTGGCGCGCGTGGTGCGAAGGCGGGCGTTCAGGGAATCGGATCGTTGATCGATACGGTCGGTGACATGTGGCCGAAGGGCGTGCAGTTCTCGCCGACGGGTGTCCCGATGACGGAGCGACCGCCGACGGAGTACACCGCGCCCGACCCCCTCGATGAGCTCGAGCGTGGAGTGGCGGCGGATCCCGAGACCTGGCCGTCGACGTTTCGGCAATAGCCTCGCCGACGTGAACACGCCGGCGCTAACTACCTGTGGTGATGAACGAGAAGGGATAGTTCACCTGCGTGGAGCCACCGCCATTGGACAGCGGGAACTGGATGGTGCTGATCACGGTGGCGATGCACGAGGCGACCTCGGGTTGCATGCCGGTCGCGGTGATGTCGCGCACGTGCCCGGTGGGATCGATGAGGAACGCGGTCTCGACGGTGCCCGTGACCGTGGAGTCGACGAGGAGCTGCTTCTCGTAGCAGCCCGTGATCGCGGGGAGCTTGCGGCGGATGTAGCGGCGGATGATCGATTTGTCCATGTCGCCGACGACGGCGATGCACGGTGAGGGTCCGCGGCCATCGGGGCTTCCGCACATGTAGATCGTGGGAACGAGGCCCGCGTGGCGGCGAGTGACGCGGTAGCCGCCTCCTCCGCGAGGACACGGCGCATCGGCGGTCTCGCCATGGCACAGCGTCGCGTAGCGACCGGCTCCGATCGGGCCGCAGTTCTCGCCGACGCATCCACCGCGCAAGCGACGCTCGCTCGCGAACGCGGCTTGCGAGGATTCGCCGCGGGCCGCGCCTTCGATCGCGCGACCATCGAAGCCGCTCGCGGGTGATCCGGTGCCGGGGATGTCGCCGAGCGGGTGTTCGCCGCGAAGCGCATCGGAGCCGAAGATACCCGCCGTACGCGCGGCCGAGATCGCGCGCGTATATCGCGAGCCGCGATCTTCGACGATATCGACCGCAGCGTGTCCGACGATCTCGGCGACGGGGCCGATGCCATCGTGCGGATCGTCGAGCGACATCGAGACCCCAGGCGCGAGCTCGCCCTCGTCGATCGGTGCGGTCGCGGTGCTCGGTGCGCGCGCGGGCAACACGTGTGCGTAGCGCGAACGGATCCCGAGACCTCCGCCGCCGCGATGGCCATGCATCGAGGTGCCCCACAGCGCGAGGTGGACGAGCAGCGAGAGTGCGATGTATCCCGCGGGCCGGCGCTCGGGGCGCTCGCGAGGGATGCGCTCGGTGCTCGCAGCGACGCGGCGAACGTCGATCGTCAGCAGGCCCGCCGTGATCGACAGCGGTGCGTCGACCGAGGTACTCGCATCGAGAGCTTCGATCGAAGTGGTCGCATGAATGCCGTCGACGGCGAACGCCCTCGGGCCGATCGGCGCGAAGACGTCCGAGCCGACATCGCCGACCGTGACCCGCGGGCCATGCGCGATCGCGACGATCGAGTCGCCGAGGCGGGCGACAACCTCGACGATGTCGGCCATGTCCTCACGACACCGGCCGTCGCCGCGAGTTCCCGTTTAGTGCGAGCCGCCCATCGAGAACGACACTTCCCACGGAACCGCAGACATCGCGTTCGGGAGCCACGAGCCAGTGCCCGCGAGCGTCAGCGTCGAGCCGGTCTGGGTGCCGGTGATGTTGTAGGTGCGCTTCAGACTGAAGCCGTCGTAGTTGTGCTCGATCGTGCCGGTGACGGCGCCGTTCAACGCGACGTTGGCTTTGAGGGTCACGGTCTGGTTGTGCGAGAACCCACCGAGGCTGCCCGGGTAGGTGCACGTGTAGCTGCCTTGGAGCGCGGGCTGACCGACGGCGCGCATCAGCGAGAGCGTCGCCGTGCCCGTGCCCGAGCACTGCACGCTGTTGACGACGATCTGGCCGACCTTCTCCTGCGTCAGGTGCGAGTAGGAGCCCGCGTAGGCATTCGCGAGAGCGGTGCAGCGATTCGGCAGCGCGACGGTGCCGTCGATCCCGCCATCGCAATCGTTGTCGCGTCCATCGCACAGCTCGGTGAGACCGGGACGCGAGGTGTTGTCGCTATCGTTGCAGTCGCCTTGCAGCTCGACGTATCCGCTCGGCTTGCTGCACGCCATCATCGTCAGCGTGCCGCCGTACGTGTCGCTGTCCGCGTCGCGGTAGTAGAGGTGCGCGGTGGATGCGTCGAGTGACGAGTCCGCGGTGTCGATCTGCAGATCGCAATCGTTGTCGATCGAATCGCAGACCTCGTTCGCGTTCGGATTGATCGCGGCCATCGCGTCGTCGCAGTCGGTGTTGTTCATCACGTAGCCGGCGGGCGCGACGCACGCGCGAACCGATGCCGCGGCACCGAAGCCGTCGCCGTCGGAGTCGCGATAGAAGAGGTAGCCCTGCGAGCCCGGCAAGTTCGGATCAGCCTCGTCGGCGTCACCGTTGCAGTTGTTATCGATCGAGTCGCAGAGCTCGATCGCTTCGGGGTGAATGTGTGGATCGTTGTCGACGCAATCTCCACCTTGCGTGATGAAGCCTTGTTGCTGTTCACAGCTCTCGGCGGATTCATCGCCGTATCCGTCGTGATCGAAGTCTGGGTAGAACTTCGTGTCACACGTGGGTTCGGGCTGATCGTCGCCGGTGCCGTCGGGTGACGAGCACGCGGTGAGCGCCAATGCGAGGAGGAGATGCTTCGTCATGTTGCGCTCCTAGAAGAAGATCGAGCCGTTGACTTGGAAGGAATCGAAGTCGGAGGTCACGTCCTTGAGATACGAGCTCTCGAGGAACAGACCCATGCGCGATCCGAGTCGCGTACCGACGGTGGCGCCGACGAGATGCGACGTGCCGCTCGTGGTGTCCATCATGTCCGTGCTCGACGCGTAGCGAAGGACGTACTTCGGCGACGCGTAGACCGAGAACGGCGCCGCGATGTCATAGCTGATGTACGCGGGGACGATGACGTCGACGAGCATCGTCGAGACCTTGTCCTGATCGGATCCCGATTCGATCTTCAGGTAGCTCGTGCCGAGACCCGCGGCGACGGCGAACTTACCGGCGTTGACGAGCTGATACTTGCCGTCGAGTCCCACGGTCCCAGGGATCGTTGCCTTCGCGCCGAGCTCGAAGTTCTTCATGAGGCCTCGGCGATAGCCGACCTCCATATATGGAAGTGCAAGGCTCACGTCCGAGCCACTCGCCGCCGACGCGTCCGCATCGACCGAGGGGCTAGCGTAGTAGCCACCGCCGACGAGGATCCGTTGTTTGCCAGGATCCAGCGCCTTGGCCGTTTGGAGCGTGGACATGTTCACGCATCCGGCTGTAAGTGCCCCCAGAGTCAGAGTTGCAAGGACCGATAGATTGACTGCGCCGCCCGTTTTCATTTGTTGAGCCTTTCTTCTGCGTGCTAGACGCAAGGGGCTCGGCAACTGGGAACTTTTTTATGCGTCGGACGTTGGTGGCCAGGATGATGAGAATCGCTGTCGCCGCCGCAGCGGTGCTCGTGGCGCCGTCGGTCGCATTCGCAGAGGCTCGGTACGCGCTGATCATCGGGTCCAACCCCGGCTGGTCGCAGGACCGCCCGCTGCGGTACGCGGAGAACGATGCCGAGCGCGTGCGCGATGTCCTCGTGTCGTACGGCGGGTTCACGCCGGAGCGCGTGACGCTGATGCGCGATCCGAGCACCGCGGACGTGCGAAGTGCACTACGCAAGCTCGCGAGCACGGCGACAGATGGCGCGGATGACACGCTCGTCTTCGTCTATTACTCCGGCCACGCAGACGACAAGTTCCTCCACCTGCGCGGACAACCGCTGACGCACAAGGAGCTGCAGGACACGCTTCGCGCGATGCCCGCCACGATCAAGCTCGGCGTCGTCGATGCCTGCAAATCAGGCGCGGTCACCAACAAAGGCGGCGGCGCCGCCGAAGAGTTCGTGGTCGATGTCGCCGCGCCGAAGCTGTCTGGAATGGTGCTGCTGTCGTCGAGCGGTGCGGACGAGCTATCGCAGGAGTCTCGCGCGCTCGCGGGCTCCGTGTTCACGCATCACCTCGTGAGCGGACTCCGCGGCGCCGCGGACGAAGATGACGACAAGCAGATCACGATCGGCGAGGCGTATCACTATGCGTACTCGCGCACGCGTGCGACCACGGCGAGCGGCGCGATCAAGCAGCGCCCGGCGTTTCGCTACGAGCTGTCGGGGCAGGGCGAGCTCGTCCTGACGACGCTGAAGTCGAACAAGAATGCGGTCGCCGCGATCGTACCCAAGGGCGACGCGCAGAAGTACATCGTCCTCGATAACAACGAGTGGCGCGTGATCGCCGAAGCCACGGCGGACAAGGCGCACGACATCGTCGTGGCGCTCTCGCCCGGCAAGTACAAGGTCAAGAAGGTGCACGACGATCACCTCGAGGTCGGCAGCCTCGTCGTCAATGCGGGTGATCGCGCGGACCTCGGAAAGCTCGCGTTCGCGACACAGCCGCTATCGTCGGGAATCGCGAAAGGCGATCCGAGCACGCTCGCTCCGCAGGAGAAGCACGAGTGGACGCGAGGCGAAGCGAATCGCCTGCTCGCGATCGGACAGGTCCAGGCCGCACTCGTGATGTTCGACCAATTGCTGCGCGAAGACGCGAGTGACCTCGGCGCGTGGCGTGGACGCGGTCGTTCGATGGTGCGTCTCGCCGAGGCGTATCAGCGCGTGAGTGACACGCCGCGCGAGAAGCGCGCGCTCGGTGAGGCGCTGCGGTCGGACCCTTCGCTCAGCGAGGATCCGATGTTCCAGATCTGGTACCAGCGGCTCGGCGAGCTCGATGCCCGCGAGCGCACCATCAAGCAGCGCGAGTTCGACATCAAGAAGGGAATCTCGCAGAACCCGCGCACGACGAAGAGCTTCGGCGTCGGCTTCGACTTCGCGAGCGGACGCGGAATCTTCGCGATCACCGCGACGAAGATCATCAAGCGCATCCTGTTCCCGACCCTCGCCGTCGACGTCTACGGCCCGGGCTTCGACGCCGCGCTCACGATCGCGCCGATGGACTCGAAGTGGAGCCCGTTCCTCAGCCTCGGGTTTCACGCGTCGGCGAAGAAGCTAGGCATCGATACGCGCCCGTTCGAACCCGGCCTCGGATCGATGGCGACGATGGGGCAGAGTCCCTACTCGAACGACGAGATCTGGGGCTATCACGCACGAATCGAAGGTGGAGCGCAGTTTGTCGGGACGTCGGGCTTCACGACGGAGCTGGGATTGACGATGATCTTGTTCAACGACTCCGAAGGTAAGAGACACTCCTCCCTGTGGCCTGTCTTTCACTTCGGCTGGGTCTGGTAAGAAACAATTCCCACGTTGTCCGATTCTAACGTCTAGGTTGCATGAGCCCATGGCCCGCACGGGAGATGGCGATCGAGTCGCCGAGCTCTACAAGCGCCATGCACCGGCGTTGCACCGGCGTTGCACGAGCATCGTCGGCAACACCGACGAGGCCCGTGACCTCGTGCAGGAGACCTTTGCTCGCTATCTTTCGAGCAAGAGTGCCGGCGACGAGACCAGCGCGTTTGCGGTGCTCTATCGCATCGCGACCAATGCATCGATCGACCGCCTCCGCCGGCGCAAGACCGCGTCGGAAGACGAGCTTCATGCCGAGGCGCACACCGCGGACCTCGGCAACGAGCCGCGCCGCGTCAACAACCTGCGCGACCTCGCGTTCCTCACCAAAGGCCTGTCCGAGGAAGAGCTCACCGTCGCGGTGCTGCACCACCTCGATGGCTACACCCAGGACGGCATCGCCGAGTCGCTCGATCTATCGCGGCGCACCGTCGGTAAGATCCTCCAACGCTTCGAGGAGCACGTGAAGAAGCGCGCGGCCCGATCGGGATACGAGGGAGCGAGCCATGGTTGATCGCAAGCTCACCGATCTCGAGCTCGAGCGCCTGATCGCGGGCGACTTCCCGGCTGCACGCGCTGCGGAGCTCGAAGCGAAGGCGACCGCGGCGGACCTCGCGCGGCGCGAGGAGCTGAAGGCCGAGCACGCGGCGTTCCTCGGCACCGTCGACATCGATGCGGAGGTGCGCGCCATCGGCAAGAAGATGACTCGGATGGAGCCCGAGAAGGCGCCGCGTGCCTCGTGGTGGCGCTGGATCTTTACGGGCGGCGCACTCGCGGCTGCCGCCGCGGCGGTGATCGTCCTCGTCGGTCGCCGCGATCCGGAGGGCCCGACCGACGACGACATCGGGATCAAAGGCGACAGCATCACGCTCGTCGTGCATGCCGCGAACGATGCGGGCAGCCGCACGTTGGCGAGCGGCGACACGATCGTGCCGGGCACGCGCATTCGGTTCGAGGTCGGCGCGCCCAAGCGTGGGTACATCACGGTGATCGGCTTCGACGCGCGAGGTGCGACCACGGTCTACTATCCGTACGGCGGCGCGCAGGCTGCGGTCTACGATCCGAAATCCGGCGGCGGGCTACTCCCCGGTGCGATCGCCGTCGATGCCACGCCCGGTGCCGAGAAATACTTCGCGGTGTTTAGCGAACAGCCGTTCTCCGTCGATACCGTCTCGGCTGGTGTGCAGGGCAAGGGCGCGTTCCCGCTGGGCATCTCGCACGCGGAAGTCGTGCTCGAGAAGCGCACGCAATAAGTTTCCCATTCTGCGAGCGCCTCGCGTCCAGGGAGCATGATGACCAAGCTCGCACTTCTCACCACCGTTCTCCTCTCCGTCGGCGCGACGGCCTGCACCGTCGAAGCTGGCTCGGACGCCACGATCCTCGACTCGAACCTGTCGGGCGTCGTCGCGGGACAGAACTGGAACTTCGTCGCGGGTCACACCAGCGCGTTCCTGTCCGAAGGCGAGGACGACTTCTTCGCGACGCTTTACCCGAGCGCGTTCACGCCGTGCGGATTCTCGGAGCCGTCGGGACCGCACATCATCGTGGCGATCCCGAAGACCACGGGCGACTTCGACATGAGCCTCGGTCGCAACATGACGTTCGTGAACGAGAGCAACAACCTCGTCAGCTTCGACGGCCACATCCGTGTCGACTCGGTGAGCGCGACGAGCGTGACCGGTGGACTCGTCGCGAGCTACGACAGCGACAACGAAGTGAACGGCACGTTCGACGTCACGATCTGCGTCGACGAGCAGTAGGTCAGTAGAGGACTTCGAACGTCGCGGTCACGCCCATCAGGCGATCCTTCGCGCCGCTGACGTCGCGGTTCATCTTCGAGAACGACAGACCGATCTGCTCGAACTGCGCCGCGAGGCGAACGGCATAGTTGGATCCGACGAGGATCTCGGCGCCGCCCTCGAGATCGAACGCGATCACGCTCGCGGGACCGTAGTTCTGTCCGTTCTGGATCGGACCTGCGTCGAGCAGCAGCGGGATCTCCGCGCTGAAATAGATCGCGACGTTCGGCGCAGCGGCGAGGCGAAGCACCCCCGTGGGCGCGATCGCCTTGTACTTCACGTCCGGCATGTCGAGGCCCTCGAGCCCCGACAGGCTCGAACGATCAGCGACGAACTGGCGATACCAATAGCTCGCGCCGAAGGCGAACGAGCTCGGACCGAACACCACGCGATAGCGAGCGCCCACCGAATACCGCATCTGGTTGATCGGTGTCGACTTCGCTGTCCCGGGCACGTCGATGCTGACGCCGAGCGTCTTTTCGAATTCGCCCGCGAAGCCGATGCCGGCCGCGGGGCCTTTGAGCGAGTCGAACGCAGCCGGATACAGCTCGGCATCGATGCGGCCGGCGCCACCGAACGTACCCACGCGCGGAGGCGGCGCCATGCCGCCGGCGTCGTAGGTCAGCGTGCGTCGCGCGGCAACACCGCCCGCGGAGATGCGCAGCGCCGCGTGATTGATCGCGTGGCGCTTCTTCTTCCTCGGGCGATCGTCGTCGTCGTCGTCATCGCGATCGCGACGCTTGCGGACCTTGTCGCCGTCGTCGTCGCGCTTGGCCTCGCGCTTGTCCTCTCGCTTCGGCTTCTCGTCCTCGTCGTCGTCGTTGTTGGAATCGTCGCGCTCGGCACCGGCGAGGCGCCTGTTGAGCTCCCCGCGCAGCTCCTTCTTGAAGCTCTTCGCGTCGGCGCTCTTGTAGTCGATCTCGAACTTCTGCGTGCGCTTGCCACGCGCGGAGATCGAGAGCGTCAGGTTCTTCTTCTTGCCCTCTTTGTCGACCTTGCCGTAGACGACGATCTCGGCGTCGAGCTTCTTGCGCAGCTTCTTGATCGTCTTCCGATCGACTTCACCGATGTCGAGCTTGCCCATCGTGGCCTCGACCTTCTTCGGGCCGAGGACCTTGAAGTCCTCGTCGACGGCACCTTCGATCAGCTCGGCAACCTTGCCGTCTTTGTCGCCTTCGATCGGCGCGAGCGCCAGCGTTGGCTTCGCGATGGCCCACGCCGGTAGGAGCAGCCACGCGACGAGCAGCAGGCGGCGAATCATTCCTCGTCCAACAGGTTCGAGGCCCAGTTCTTGGTGTCCACCGTCTCGCCGACGTTGTCGTCGGGAGCCAACTTGCTCGCCGCGATCTCCTCTGCGATCAGCGACGTCATCATCGCGACCTCGTCCGAGATCAGCGCCTGGATCAACGTCTGTCGCGGAGATGCTGCGCGCTCCTTCGCCATCTTCGCTTCGCGCACCGCGGCAGCCACGTTGCGCGACGTGACCTTCAGCTCGCGCGAGAACAGGTAGTGCATGATGTCGTCGGCGTACGCGGCCGCGGTCTGATAGCGCTCGTCGCGATCGCGTGCGAGCGCCTTGCGAACGATTCCCTCGAGCTCCGAATCGACGTTGGGATTGAGCGCGGTGATCGATGGAATGCGCGCTGCCTTCACGAGCTCCACCGTCTTGTGCGGTGTCTCGCCCGAGAACAGGCGCCATCCGGTCAGCATCTCCCACGTGATGATTCCGAGTGCGAAGATGTCAGCGCGTGCATCGAGCTCGAGCCCCATGATGGCCTCGGGCGCGAGGTAGCTGAACTTTCCCTTGATGACGCCTTCGTCCGTCGTCTCGACCTGGCTGTCAGCTTTGGCGAGGCCGAAGTCGACGACCTTCACCTCACCGTTCTTCGACAACATGATGTTGGGCGGCGAGATGTCGCGATGAACGATACCGAGCGGCTTGCCCGTCTGCGGATTGTCGAGGTTGTGGGCGTAGTGCAGGCCCTTGCAGCTCTCGTTGATGATGTGGAGCGTGAGCGCGAGGTCCTTGGTCTGCGTCTGTGCGTGATGGGCGATCAAGCCCTTGAGATCGATGCCATCGACGAACTCCATGACGAGGAAGTACGTGCCATCGGCGGCCTTGGAGATGTCGAAGACCTGCACCACGTTTGCGTGCTGGAGGAACAGCGACAGCCGCGCCTCGTCGAGGAACATCTGCACGAACTGCGGGTTCGCCGTCAGGTGCGGGAGCACTCGCTTGATCGCGACCGCCTTCTTGAAGCCCGCGATGGACTCCGCGGTGCCCTTGAAGACCTCGGCTTGTCCGCCACCGCCGAGGCGTTCGAGCACCGTGTAGCGCGTCTGCATTCCTCTCAAGCCTCACCGATCGGACAGCCCGTGTCCATCCCCGACGAGGAGCCGCGAGCGTAGGATTCGCGCCATGTACCAGACGCTCCACCACTTCAAGAAGCAGCTCGGCCACATCCGCAACTGGCTCGATGCAGCGGTCGCGCATGCGGAAGCGAAGAAGTTCGACCCGAACCTCTATCTCGGCTTTCGGCTCGCGCCGGATCAGTTGCCGTTCGCGTTCCAGATCCGCACGGTCTGTGACACCGCGAAGCTGGGCGCCGCTCGTCTCACCGGCAAGGACGCGCCGAAGCACGAGGACAACGAGAAGACGATCGACGAGCTACGCACGCGCGTTTCGTCCGTCATCGAGTACCTCGACAGCTTCACCGCGAAGGACTTCGAATCGTCCGCCACTCGGACGATCACGACTCCGCGCTGGGAGGGCAAGACGATGACCGGTGCGAACTACTTCACCGAGCACGTCAACCCGAACTTCCACTTCCACCTGACGACCGCGTACGCGATCCTCCGCCACAACGGCGTGCACCTCGGGAAGCGCGACTTCCTCGGTCCGCTCACGCAGACCGCGCCTGCGTGAACGCTACTGCTCGACGGTAACGAGACCCGTGCGCGGCGTCTTGAAGAACGGCGTTGCACCCGCATCGCAGTCGATGATCGTCTCGCTGTAGTCGTAGTAGAACGTCTTCTGGTCGATCGGCGTGAGCGACTCCGTGCCGAGCCAGCGACAACCGTCGTGGATCGATGCGCGGTTGTAGAACGTGATCGGGTGGAGCTGCGAATCGGGGAACGTGAACATCACGTCGCCATCGCGCCACGCGGTCAGATAGATCGCGTTCGGCAGGATCTCGGTGTGCAGCGCCAAGCGGCGCGTCACGCTGTGATCGGTCTCGTGTGTGAGCAGTTTGCCGAGACCTGCGGTCGAGAGAACCGTCGCGAAGAGGATCGACTTGAACAGCGGAGTCGTCAGGGCGTCCATCGTTTGATCTTACTCGTCGACCGTCGAACTGCCAGAACAGAATCGGGATCTGGCCGGGTGCGAGAGGCGCCTACTTTTTCGGGATCGGGAGTGAGCCTATGGAGACCACACTCGCCGCACGGTTTGCGTCCGTCAGTCCGAGCTCGAGCCCGGCAAGCGCCGGGTCCGTGGTGATCAGATCGAGGACGCGCATGGCCTCCGTGGCATCGGGGAAGCGATTCGCGAGGTTGCGCGCCATCAGCTTGCGGGCATAGCGCTCCAAAAGTGGATCCGCCGTGACGCCGGGCACCCGTTTACTCACGGCCGGCGCGTCCTTGCTGATGTTGGCCAGCGCGATCTCGATCGCGCTCCCCGTGAACGGCGGCACGCCGGCCAGCATTTCGTACACGATGATCCCCAAGGCGAAGAGGTCGATCCGGTGGTCGATCGGGTCGCCTTTCGCTTGCTCGGGCGCCATGTACAAGGGCGTGCCGAGGATCTGGCCGGTATCGGTCAACTTGCCGCCCGCCTGTTCGCCATCGCCATCGCGCAGGATCGCGATGCCGAAGTCGACGATGCGCGGGATCTCCACGCCGCCATCCATCTCGACCATGATGTTGGCGGGCTTGAGATCTCGATGGATCAAGCCGGCCGCGTGCGCGTGTGCGAGACCCGCGAGCAACTGACGCACGAGCTTGATGATCCGGTCGGCCGCGAGCGGCTTGCCGTTGATGATGTCCGAGAGGCGCGGGCCCTTCGCGAACTCGAGCACCATCACGGGGTGGCCGTCGGATTCGCCGACATCGAGGATGCTGATCACGTTCGGATGCTGCATCCGACCCGCTGCCTGCGCCTCGCGCTGAAAGCGCGCGAGCATCTTCCGGTCGTGCGCGAGACTCTCGTGCAGCACCTTGATCGCGACATCGCGCTCGAGCTTCATGTGCCGGCCGCGATACACGCTGCCCATCGCACCCGCACCGAGCACCGACTCCACGCGATATCGATCGAGGACGATCTTTCCGAGGAGCGGCGCGTTCTTCTTCGGCTTGGAATCGCCGATGCCGATCCGGGTCTGCGACGCGTTCACCGGATCGTCGTCATCGCGTGTGGGCACTAACGAATCTTACATGTTCGGTGTCACGCGCGTGTCGGACGCTCGCGCTGGAGTCGTCACAAGCGCAGCCTACTGTCGGGCGATGGAGCCGGTAGCATTCGGCGACTACCGCGCGATTGCCCGTCTCGGGCGTGGCGGGATGGCCGACGTCTTTCTCGCCGTGCGAAATGACATCGCCGGCTTCACGCGGCTCGTCGTGATCAAACGGTTGCGTGACGATCTCGCGCAGCTGCCCGAGGGGCGAAGGTACCGAGCGTTGCTACTCGACGAGGCGCGGATTGCTGCGCGGTTGCGTCATCCGAACATCGTGCAGGCGCTCGAGGTTCGAAACGACGCGCACATGCCGTATCTGGCGCTCGAATACCTCGACGGGCAACCACTCGCGAGCGTGATGACCAAAGCTCGTCGTGCACGAACTCCGATGCCGAGGCCCATCGCGCTCGCCGTCGTGTCGGACCTGCTGAGTGCGTTGTCGTACGCGCACACTGTTGCCGACTACGACGGGACGCCGCTCCACGTGGTCCATCGTGACGTGTCGCCGCAGAACGTATTCCTCACGTACGACGGCGAGGTGAAGCTCGTCGATTTCGGAGTCGCGAAATTCGCGCGTGCGGAGGGGACCGAGGTGGGGGTGATCAAAGGGAAGCTCGGCTACATGGCACCCGAGCAAGCCCGTGGCGCAGCGATCGACGGACGCGCCGACGTGTTCGCCGTCGGCGTCGTGCTGTGGGAGCTCATGGCAGGTCGCCGATTGGTCCGCAAAGGCTCGCAAGCGGAGACGCTGCAGCGCCTGTTGTTCGAGCCGATGCCATCGCTCGACGGAATCGTGCCGGATATCGATCCCAGGATCGCGGCTATCTGCGCGCGCGCGCTCGAGCGCGAGGTCTCCGCTCGCTACCCCGACGCGGCGGCGATGCGCTCGGATATCGAACACGTGCTCGAAGGTGTACGTCCTCGTCGCGAGGAGATCGCCGCATTCATCGCGCCCATGTTCGAGCTCGAGCGACACCATGTCGCCGAACGGATCCGTGCGGCGATCACCGGCGATTCGTTGATCTCGCTCGAGGCTGTCTCGCTCGAATCGGGGCCGGTGGAGTCCTTGCCGCCCACTCACGACCCCGCGACGACCGTGCTGCTGTCGAGCAGGCGCAGTAACGAAACCAGTGGGCCCCTGTTCGGTGGGTTCACTCCGCTCCCGATACTGCCGAGACGCTCTCGCGCGGTTCCGTACCTCGTGGTGGCCCTCGCCGCCACGATCGTGGCGATCGGCGTCGTCGGCTTTCAGCGCCTGCAAGCCAGTGCTGGCCAGCGAGAGCTTGCCGCGACCTCGCTCGCTCCAGCAGCGCCTCCCCCACCCGGCCCCCCGCTGCCAGATCTACGACTATGCGGATCGAACACGGTCGGGGCCGCGCTCGCACCAGCGCTCGTCGAGCGTTACCTCCGAACAAAGCGCGGCGCGACGACCGTCGTACGGCAGGATGGCGGCGACTCCGAGACGCACCGGCTGATCGCACAGCTGGAGCGAGGTCGATTTGTCGTCGAGATCAGTGCCCACGGCACCGGCACGGCGTTCGAGCGACTCGCAGCGAACACGTGTGATCTGGGAATGGCATCGCGTTCGATGTCGGCCAAAGAGGTCGCCGGCCCTCTCGGTGATCTGCGCGCACCGGCCACCGAGCACGTGATTGCCCTGGACGGCATCGCGGTGATCGTTCATCCGAACAACCCGCTCCGAACGATCGAGCGTGAACGACTGCGTGACATCTTCACGGGGGCCATCACCGATTGGTCGCAGATCGGCGGCACGCCGCGGCCGATCCACGTGTTCGCGCGCGATTCGAAGTCGGGGACCTTCGATACGTTCAAGGCGACGGTGCTGGGCGCGACACCGGTGAGCGATCAAGCGAAGCGAATCACAGACAGCAACGAGCTCGCCGACGCAGTGGCGGCCGATCCCGATGCGATCGGCTTCATCGGTCTGCCTTACATCCGATCGGCCAAGGCAGTCGCTGTCGCAGATACCGGCGCCCTCCCGATGCTACCCACATCGTTCACGATCACCACCGAGGGCTACCTGCTTTCGCGCAGATTGTTCTTCTATCAACGAGCGACGGACGTGCCCCCCGTGGTCGCAGACGTCGTAGCGTTCGCACTCTCCGCCGACGGACAGACCACGGTTCGCGACTCGGGCTTTGTCGATCTCGAGGTCGCCATCGGTGCCAATGCCGATTGCGGCAAGCGATGTCCGGACCGCTACGCGAAGGCCGTCAGCAACGCGCGCAGGCTCTCGCTCGACTTCCGCTTTCGCAGCGGTCGCGATGCGATGGACAGCCGCGCCACTCGCGACCTCGACCGGCTCGTCCACTTCCTCGCAGCGCATCCCGATTCCGAGATCTTGCTGCTCGGATTCTCGGATAGCGCGGGTGATCCATCATTCAACGTCCAGCTGTCGCGGCAGCGTGCGCAGGCAATTGCCGCCGAGCTCGCGATTCGCGGCGTTCGTCCGGCTTCCGTGGAAGGATTCGGTGCTGCGATGCCTGTCGTGTCGAACACGAGCGAATCGGATCGTGAACGCAACCGGCGCGTCGAGGTCTGGCTACGCCCGCGACGCTGAGATCGGATCCATCTGCAATCTGACAGCCCGATGCGGCCCGATGGGACTGGTCGTTGTTCTCGCGTGCCTCGCTGGATGCGACTTCGTCTTCCGCCTGCATCGCTCGCCGGTAGATGCGGAAGTCGTCGACGATGCCGCGCCCGATGCGTTCGATCGCGACGCATGTCCCGAATCTGCGAGTGCGACGGACGCAGCTCGGATTTTGTGTTCGTCGACGCGTATACGCAGTAAGCGCAGTGAGCTGTCGGGAACGCGTTCGTCGCTGTGCACACGCAACGAGCTACCGGCAGAGCCGCACGCGACCGCCGAGCGGGATCGAATGGAACGCGTCGAGGTCATCGTGTGCGATCACGGCGAGGATTGGATATCCACCGGTCGTCGGATGCTCGGGTCCGAGGACGATCGGTCCGCCATCGCGTGGGACTTCGATCGCGCCGATGACCATGGGCCGGCTCTGTTCGACATACCTGGCGCGTCTCGCGATAGGCGTCCCATCGAGCCGCGTTCCGACGCGATTGCTCGACGAGCTGATGCGCCACTCGGTCCTGACGAGGAGATCGAGTGCGTCCGATGCAAACGCGTCGAGATCGGGGCCTGCCAGCACGCGGATGGCGGGGCGGGTATCGGACACGGCGTGGGTATCGGACACGGCGTGGGTATCGGTCGTGGCGTGGGTATCGGACGCGGCGTGGGTGGCGGCGCGGGTATCGGTGGCGGCGCGGGTATCGGTGGCGGCGCGGGTATCGGTGGCGGCGCGGGTATCGG
>Ga0154020_10003809_pt1 | contig 18056 bp, 17 predicted proteins | sample Klosneuvirus_201_FD_109709 | JGI IMG/M metagenome (GOLD analysis project Ga0154020, IMG submission 109709) | Active sludge microbial communities from wastewater, Klosterneuburg, Austria - Klosneuvirus_20160825_MG | ecosystem: Engineered > WWTP > Aerobic digester > Activated sludge | place... | reverse complement strand
GCCATGGCTTCCCACTCGATTCCCGTGGCGGTGCCCTTTTCAAGCCCTTCCGAATGGAACGCCATCCGCTCGCGCATCTTGTCTTCGCCCGGCATAATTGGTGTTGACGTATCAACGCTCGGCGGTGATGGCGCAGTCATCAGATTGATGTATGTTGGCGACTTGCAGGTGGTGCAGACGTCAATGCAGGGAACCGGACTACAGATGTCGCAAATCGGGGGGAATTGGGTCATTCAGTCCCTCTTGTGATGCCCATGAACCTGCCGAACCTCATTACCATTGGCCGCATTCTGCTGGTCCCCATAACCGTCTGGCTGATCATCTCCAGCGAGTTTTCCTGGGCCTTCGCGGCCTTCGTGGCGGCCGGCATCAGCGATGGTGTCGATGGCTACATTGCCAGGAGGTTTAATCAGCGCTCCGAACTGGGCGCCTATCTCGATCCCATTGCCGACAAAGCCCTGCTGGTTTCCATCTACGTCTCGCTCGGTCTCCTGACGTTTCTGCCGGCCTGGCTGGTCATTCTCGTGGTCACCCGTGACGTGCTGATTGTGGGCGCCGTGGTTCTCGCCTGGGTGATCGGAAAGCCTATGGTGGTGGCCCCGTCCATGGCCAGCAAGGTGAACACCGTGGCGCAGATTGTTCTGGCCGGCCTGGTCCTCGGTCTTCTGGGATTGGATATCCGCCTGGAGCAGGCGCTGTTTGCCGGATATGCCTTTGTCGCGATTTTGACCTTCGGCTCCGGCGCATTATACATGCGTGACTGGCTGCACCACATGGCCAATGGCAAGCAGGAGTAAGGCTTCCCGATGACACTGCAAAGGCAAGTTACCTTCTGGATCATTGCGTTCCTGGTGCTCATTCTGGTGCTGTGGCTGCTCAGTCCGATCTTGCTGCCCTTTATCGCGGGGCTGGTGCTGGCTTATTTCCTTGATCCCGTCGCCGACGCGCTGGAGCGCCTCGGTCTGCCGCGCATTGCGGCAACTGCCGTCATTCTTCTCCTCAGCATACTGGCGTTGGTGCTGATTGTTCTGCTCATCGTTCCCATCCTTGGCGACCAGATCGTGAAGTTTGCGGGCGACTTGCCCAGTCTGATGCAGTCCTTGCTGGCGCGCTTCAACGATGTGGCACCGCAATGGATGAAGGATGCCATCGCCAGGTCCGGAACCGATATTCAGGCTTCCATTTCCGATATCGCTGGCAGGGCTGCGGGCTGGACCGCAACCCTTTTGGCGTCGATCTGGTCCGGCGGCATGGCGCTCGTCAACATACTTTCGCTTATGGTCGTGACGCCGATTGTGGCGTTTTATCTTCTGGCTGACTGGGACAGGCTGGTGGCCAAGGTTGATAGCTGGCTGCCGCGCGATCATGCCGAAGAAATCCGCGCCATTTTCAACGATATCAATGCGGCAATGGCCGGATTCATCCGTGGCCAGGGAACCGTATGCCTTCTGCTCGGCCTTTTCTATGCGCTGGCACTGACTGTTGCCGGATTGAAATTCGGCCTGGTGATCGGCATTGGCGCGGGTCTCTTGAGTTTCATTCCCTATGTCGGTGCGCTGGTGGGCGGCGTGGTGGCAATCGGCGTGGGGCTCGTCCAGTTCTGGCCCGATTTTACCAGCATCGCGATCATCATCGGCATCTTTGCCGTAGGCCAGTTCATCGAGGGCAATTTCCTCTCGCCCAAGCTGGTGGGCAGCAGCATTGGCCTGCACCCCGTTTGGCTGATGTTTGCGCTCTTCGCCTTCGGCTACGTCTTTGGTTTTGTCGGGCTCTTGCTCGCCGTTCCGCTGGCCGCCGCCGCCGGCGTGCTCGTGCGCTTTGCCCTCAACAAATACCTGGGGAGCAAGCTCTATCGTGGTGTTCCCCGGGAAATGCCAACACCCAGAAAAACCTCGGTGCGTAACCGCGCGAAATGAAGGGCCAAGGCCGACAGCTTGTTCTGGACCTGCCCCTCCGGCAAGCCCTGGGCCGTGATGATTTCCTGGTGACCGCGTCCAACTCTGCCGCTGTTGCCCTGATTGACCACTGGCCGGACTGGCCCGCCCACGCCGCGGTGATTGTCGGCCCGCCGGGAAGCGGCAAGAGCCATTTGGTGGAAGTCTGGCGCCAGCGCTCACAGGCGCTGCGGATTCAGGCAGTGGATGTAAGGGTTGAAGCCGCCCCCGAGATATTGCGCTCCGGCGCCGCGGCAATCGAGGATGCAGCACCGCCCCTCGATGAGCGCGGCCTTTTCCATCTTTTGAACCTTGCCAGGCAACAGGGAAGCAGCATTTTGCTGACGGCCCAGATGCGGCCGGAACACTGGAAAATTGCCTTGCCCGATCTGCTGTCGAGACTGAAAGCCTTCCCGGTTCTGGAAATATTGCCGCCCGATGACGCCCTGTTGCGCGGTGTGCTGGTGAAGCTGTTTTTTGACCGCCAGATCGCGGCCGCGGAATCAACCATCAGCTTCATGCTGGCCCGCATGCCGCGCTCCCTTGGCGCGGCCCGCCTGCTTGTAGCGGAAATCGACCGCCGCGCCCTGGAAGAGCGCGCCGAGGTGACCCGCCCCTTTGTGGCCAAGGTTCTGGCCGATTTCTCCGCCCCGGGCCTCTTTGGCGCCGAGGACTAGCACTTCGTTTACCCCCAGCGCATTCGCCGCTTTCACCAAACCGTCATATGGGCCTATTATCCGTTGAATTTTGAGGATTCCCGATGAACGAGATGCTGCCTCTCGAACCCGCCGCGGCGATTGGAATGGATAGCCCGCAGCGTTTTTTCAATCGCGAGCTGTCCTGGCTGGGCTTCAACATGAGGGTTCTCGAAGAGGCCCGCAACCGCAACCATCCCTTGCTGGAGCGCCTGCGCTTTCTCTCCATTTCCGGAAACAACCTCGATGAGTTCTTCATGGTGCGCGTGGCGGGCCTCGTGGGCCAGGTGCGCGAACAGATGGTGGAGATCAGTCCCGACGGCTTGAGCCCGGAGGAGCAGCTTGAGAAAATCCGGAAATTCGCCCAGGAGCTGATGGCCGAGCAGGATCGGCGCTGGCTGCAGTTGAAAAGCGAACTGACTGAGAACGGCATCACTATTGTCAATGAGGAGCATCTGACAGCTGACGAGCACAAGTGGCTCGACAACCGCTTCCTTGAGCACATCCTCCCCATCGTCACGCCCATTGCCATCGATCCCGCCCATCCCTTTCCCTTCATACTCAACCGGGGCTTCATTATCGCGCTGGAATTGAAGCGCCGGCGCGATGGCGGCATCATGAATGCGCTCCTTCCCATCCCGCCGCAGCTTGAGCGCTTTATCCGCCTGCCGGGAACGAGCCCGCGCTTCATCTCGCTGGAACACATGCTGCGGGTTTTCCTGCTGAAATTGTTCCCCGGCTACGATGTGCTGGGGCAGGGCCTGTTCCGCATCATCAGGGATAGCGATATCGAAATCGAGGAAGAGGCCGAGGATCTTGTCCGGGTGTTCGAGAGCGCCCTGAAGCGCCGCCGCCGCGGCGTGGTGATCCGCATGGAAGTCGATGCCGATTGCCCGCCGGGCATTCGCGGCTTCATTGCCGACCAGCTTGACGTGACTGAGGATGCGACGGTCACCTGCGAAGGCCTGGTTGGCTATGCCGACACCAAGCAGCTCATTCTGGATGAACGGCCCGACCTGAAATTCACGCCTTATCTGGCGCGCTTTCCCGAACGCGTCCGCGATCATGGCGGCGATTGCTTTGCGGCCATCCGGCAGAAGGATTTCGTCGTCCACCACCCCTATGAGTCTTTCGACGTCGTGGTGCAATTCGTGCTCCAGGCCGCCAGCGACCCCAATGTCGTGGCCATCAAGCAGACGCTCTACCGAACCTCGAACAATTCCCCCATCGTTGCCGCACTCGCCAAGGCGGCCGAAGCGGGAAAGTCGGTCATGGCCCTGGTGGAGCTCAAGGCCCGCTTCGATGAAGAGGCCAACATCCAGTGGGCCCGCGATCTGGAGCGCGCCGGTGTGCAGGTCGTGTTTGGTTTCATTGAACTCAAGACCCACGCCAAGGTCTCCATGGTGGTGCGCCGCGAAGGCACCAACATGCGCAGCTACGTTCACTACGGCACCGGCAATTACCACCCGATCACCGCCAAGATCTATACCGACCTTTCCTTCTTCACCAGCGATCCGGCCCTCTGCCGCGATGCGGCGCGGCTGTTCAATTTCATCTCCGGTTATGCCCAGCCGGAAGACCTGGAAAAGCTCTCGCTCTCGCCGATCAATCTGAAACCCCGCCTGCTCAAGCATATTGACGATGAAATTGCCCATGCCAGGGCGGGCCGGCCCGCCCACATCTGGGGCAAGTTCAATTCGCTGGTTGACCCCGGTATTATTGACGCGCTCTACAAGGCAAGCCAGGCAGGCGTCCAGGTGGATTTTGTCGTGCGCGGCATTTGCTGCCTGCGCCCCGGCGTTCCGGGCCTTTCCGACAACATCCGGGTGAAGAGCATTGTCGGCCGTTTCCTCGAGCATTCGCGCATCATCTGCTTCGGCGCAGGGCATGGGCTGCCCCACGCCAAGGCCCTGGTTTACATCGGCTCCGCCGATCTCATGCCGCGCAACCTCCACCGCCGCGTCGAAACCCTGATCCCCATTGAAAACCCCACCGTGCACGAGCAAATCCTCGATCAGATCATGGTAGTGAATTTCAAAGACAACCAGCAAAGCTGGAACCTGCTGGCCGATGGCTCCGCCCATCGCGTGGTCCCCGGGCCGAATGAGGCGCCGTTCAATGCCCACGAATATTTCATGAACAATCCCTCGCTCTCTGGACGCGGCCGCTCGCTTAAAGCTAGTGTGGCGGGCGACAATTTCGCCTCGAAAAGAAAGCCCAGGATTCGGAAGTGAGCTGGCACAAGGGGTTTAGGACAGAACCGCCGACCTACCGCCCGGTGGCCGTTGTGGACATCGGCTCCAACTCTGTCCGCCTCGTCGTCTATGACGGCCTTCGCCGCTCGCCCACCCCGGTTTTCAATGAAAAGATTCTCTGCGGCCTTGGCAAGGGCGTGGCCATTACCGGAAAGCTGGCCGACAGCGGCATTGCCCGGGCTCTCGCCGCACTCCGCCGCTTTCGCACCCTGGCCAAACAGATTGGCGTGAAGCAGGTGTTCGCCGTGGCAACCGCCGCCGCGCGCGAGGCCACAAATGGCCAGAGCTTTATTGAAAGCGCCGAAGAGGCAATCGGCGTTGGCATCAATGTGCTCTCGGGCAAGGAGGAGGCGCGCTACGCCGCCCTTGGCGTGATCGCCGGCATCCCGGAAGCCGATGGCGTGGTGGGCGATCTGGGTGGCGGCTCCCTTGAACTGATCGACGTGCAGGAAGGAAAGCTGCGCGACGGCATTACCCTTCCCATCGGCCCTTTGCGCCTCATTGACATGTCAGGCGGTTCCATCAAGCGGGCCCGGGAAATCGTCGATGACTATCTTGAGAAGGCAACGCTTCTGGCCAATCTGAAGGGCCGCTCCTTCTACGCGGTGGGCGGCACCTGGCGAAATCTGGCCAGGCTTCACATGGCGCAGAACAAGTATCCGCTCCATGTGCTGCACCACTACGCCATGACTCGTCAGCAGGCTTCCGCCGTGGCCGATCTCGTATCCGGCCTGTCATCGTCTTCGCTGCGTGACGTCCGCGAGGTTTCAAAAAGCCGTGCCGACACGCTGCCCTATGGCGCCCTGGTCCTTGACCGGCTGCTGGCCAGGGGAAAAGCCAGGGATGTCGTGTCGTCGGTCTACGGCGTGCGTGAAGGGCTTCTCTATTCGAAGCTGCCGCGCCGCAAGATGCAGGCCGATGCGCTTCTCTCATCCTGCTGGGATTTCGCCCGGCGCTATGCCCGTTCACCCGAACATGAACTGGAACTTTGCGACTGGACCGACCAGCTTTTCGGCGGCCCGGGCTACAAGGAAACTGAGGTGGAAACGCGGCTTCGCTATGCCGCCTGCCTTTTGGCCGACATTGGCTGGCGGGCCCATCCGGATTACCGCGCCGAGCGTTCACTCGGCATGATTTCGCAGGCCGCCTTTGTCGGCATCGATCATCCCGGCCGGGTGTTTTTGGCCCTCACGGTTTTCTACCGCTACGAAGGCGAGGAGATGGGCGATGGCCTCGTGCATCTTCTCGATGACAACCAGATGATGCGGGCCCATCTGCTGAGCTCCATTTTCCGCCTCGCCTATATCCTGTCGGCCGCCATGCCCGGCATGCTGCCGCGCATCGGGCTGAAGCTGGCGGAGGGAAAAACCATGCAGTTGACGCTGCCGAAAAAACTCCAGGACCTGATGGGCGAGCGCGTTGAAAAGCGCCTGGCTGGCCTCGCTTCGGAAATGGGCCGGGTTGCCAAGGTCGTGATTGATTAGCCGCCGGCGGGCGCAATCACCACGCGCCCGTCCTTGAAGCCGATCATCGCTTGGCCGCGCTTCAGCTCCAGCGCCAGGTTGCCGAACACTTCGCGCCGCCAGCCGTGCATCAGGGGCACATCGGCCTCATCGCTTTCCGCCACCGCTTCAATATCCGAGGTGTTCGCCACAAGCTTCGGCGCCAGCCCCTCGCGCTCGCAAACCACTTTCAGCGCAAGCTTCAAAATCTCCGCCGCCGCCTGGGTTGATTCAGAGCTTTCCTCGCGGCCCCAATTGGCGTGGGGCAGGGTGAGGGGATCGCGCCCCAGGCCGTCCTTGACGGCGCGCAGCAGGCCGTCGCCGGTCCGCGAAGTGGCCATGCCCCGCGGCAGCGCCCTGAGTTGCCCAAGGGCTTCCTTGCTTTGCGGCATCTGCATGGCAACTTCCGCCACCGCATCATCCTTGATCACCCGCGACCGCGGCACGTTTTTTTCCTGCGCCTCCAATTCGCGCCACCCGGCAACTGCGATGAGAACCGCAAGCTGCTTCTTGGACTTGAGCCGCACCTTGATGCGCTTCCAGGCGTCCCCGGGTTCCGTCCGGTAGGTTTCAATCGCCATCAGGATCGCCATCTCCTGGGCCAGCCACGGCTCGCGGCCATTGGCATCGAGTTCGATCTTCAGCTTTTCATAAACCGTGCGCAGATGCGTGACATCCGACAGCGCATAGGTCAGCTGCTTCTCGGTCAAGGGGCGGCGCGACCAGTCGGTGAAGCGCGATGACTTGTCGATCTGCGCCTTGGCCAGCTTGCGCACGATGGCCTCATAGCTCACCTGGTCGCCGAAGCCGCAAACCATGGCGGCAATCTGCGTATCGAAAATCGGATGCGGCACGGTGCCGGCAAGATGCACCATGATCTCCACATCCTGCCGCGCCGCATGGAAAACCTTCAGCACCTTCTCGTTGTTCATGAGGGCGAAGAAGGGCTTGAGGTCAATGCCTTCCGCCATCGGATCGATCAGCCCGTTTATCTCCGCCCCGGCGATCTGGATGAGGCAGAGATCCGGCCAATAGGTCGTCTCGCGCATGAATTCCGTGTCAACGGTCACAAAAGTCTCGTGCGCCAACGCCTTGCACAGCGCCGTCAGCGCCTTTGTATCAGTAATGAGGTCCATGCGGGTTAACTCGCCAGAGTCGAGAGGCAAGGTCAACCTCACGAAGGGGATTTATTTTAAATAAGCAATATCAATACGTTATAGAGAATTACGGAGTCAAATTATGAGAACACCCGCTTGAAGATCGTGTCCACGTGCTTGGTGTGATAGCCGAGGTCGAACAGGGCTTCGAGCTCGGCCGGCCTGAGATGCGCCGAAACTTCCTTGTCCTTCTTCAGAAGATCAAGAAAATTGCCTTCGCCCCGCCACACCGGCATGGCGTTGCGCTGCACCGCCGCATAGGACGCCTCGCGGCTCATGCCCTTTTGCGTCAGCGCCAGCAGAATGCGCTGCGAATGAACCAGTCCGCCCAGCCGGTCCAGGTTGCGCTGCATGTTTTCCGGATAGACCAGCAACTTGTCGATGACGCCCGCCAGGCGCTTGAGGGCAAAATCCAGATGCACCGTGGCGTCCGGGCCGATGCCGCGCTCCACCGATGAGTGGGAAATATCGCGCTCGTGCCAAAGGGCGACATTCTCCAGCGCCGGAATGGCCGCCGAACGCACCAGCCGCGCCAGCCCCGTGAGATTCTCGGTGAGCACCGGATTACGCTTGTGCGGCATCGCCGAAGAACCCTTCTGTCCCGGCGAGAAATACTCCTCAACCTCGAGCACTTCGGTCCGCTGCAGATGGCGGATTTCCGTGGCCAGTCTTTCGATGGAACTTGCCACGACTGCGAGGATCGAAAAATACATGGCGTGCCGGTCCCGCGGGATCACCTGCGTCGACACCGGCTCCGGCGCAAGGCCCAGTTTCTTGGCGACATATTCCTCAACGCTGGGATCGATATTGGCGAAGGTGCCGACCGCACCCGAAATGGCGCAGGTTGACACTTCCTGCTTCGCCGCAACCAGCCGCGCCCGGCAGCGCGTGAATTCGGCAAAGGAATAGGCAAGCTTCACCCCGAATGTCGTGGGCTCCGCATGAATGCCGTGGCTGCGCCCGATGCAAATCGAGTTCTTGTGCTCCAGCGCCCGGCGCTTCAGGGCGGCAAGCAGGCCATCGATATCGCCAATGAGAATATCGGCGGCGCGCACCAGCTGGATATTGAAGCAGGTATCAAGCACATCCGACGAGGTCATGCCCTGATGCACGAAGCGCGCCTCCGGTCCCACGATTTCCGAAAGATGCGTGAGAAAGGCGATCACGTCGTGCTTGGTTTCAGCCTCTATGGCGTCAATGCGCGCCACGTCAAAAATTGCGTCCTTGCCCATCGCCCAGATTTTCTTGGCCGCCGCTTTTGGCACGATGCCGGCCTCCGCCATGGCGTCTGCCGCATGGGCCTCGATTTCAAACCAGATACGGAAACGCGTTTGCGGTTCCCAGATGGCGGTCATCTCGGGTCGTGAATAGCGCGGGATCATCGGCTGCCTCTAAAAGTCATCTTCAGAATGCCCGGAAGGTTATGATTGTCGTGGTGTCCCTGATCCCGGAAATGGGCTGCAGCTTCTCTGCCACAAAGTGGCCCACGTCTTCGCTTTCCTCCAGGTAGAACTTCACCAGGAGGTCATAAGGGCCCGCCGTGGAGTATATTTCCGACGCTATCTCCGCATCCGCAATGGCCGTGGCCACCTGGTAGGATTTTCCGAGCTCACATTTGATCTGGACAAAAAAAGCTTTCATGGCGTGCTCACTGCTGCAGGGAAGGCTGGGACCTCAGCATAGGTGCCTTCCGACCACTTGTACCATGCGAAACTCGCATCCCGCACATCGCCCTTTGCATCAAGCGCAAGCGGCCCCAAAACCGTATTCACCGTGTTTCCGGCCCGCAGCCACTGGCTCAGGATGCGGCCATCCACGCTGCGGGTGGCCGTTGCCGCCTGGGCAAAGGCCTGCACCGCCGCATAGGCCTGCAGGGTGTAGCCCTCTGGATTGTAATCAGCCGCCCGGAAGGCTTCTACCACGGCCCGCGCCGAATTGAGTTTTTGCGCATCCGGCGCAAATGTGACCAGCGTGCCTTCGCCGGAGGTTCCCGATGTGGCCCAATACTGCTCAACCAGAAGCGCATCCCCGCCCACCAGGATGGCGGAGGAGGCAAAGTCGCGCGTTTGCCGGATGATGGTTCCCGCCTCGAAGGCATAGCCGCCGAGATAGATGAGATCGACATTGGCCGTCAGCATTTTTTGAACCAGGTCATTGTAGTCATTGGCCCCGGCCTTGTAGCTTTCGCGCACTTTTTCGGTGACCCCCGCGCCGTTGAGCGCGATCTTGAACCTGGTGGCGAGCCCCAGGCCATAGACTGAACTGTCATCGAGTATGGCAATGTTTTTCCCGGCATAGGATTTGGCAACGGCGCGGGCCGCAAAGGCTCCCTGCGCGTCATCGCGGCCGCACACCCGGTGCACATTCCAGCCGCCGCCGTCGGTGAGCTTCGGACTGGTGGAGGAGGGGCTGATCATGATGATGCCGGCGTCCTCATAGATCTTGGCCGCGGCAATGGAGGAGCCGGAGCAATAGTGCCCCGCCATGAACTTTACGCCCTTGGCTACCAGCTCATTGGCCACAGTCATCGCCTGTCTTGGATCACAGGCATCATCGGCAACCTCGAGAGCGAGCTGCTCGCCGTTGATCCCGCCTGCCGCATTGATGTCGGCCACCGCGCGGCTCGCGCCCTGGCGCAACTGTTCGCCAAGCGCTGCGTACTGGCCCTTCAACGGCCCTGCCGTTGCAATGAGGATCTCGGCACGGGCCGAAATGCTCATGGCGAAAAGCAACGCACCGCCGATGGCTATTTTTGCAAATTTTATCACGCCGCCTCATGAGGTAGGTTCCCTCCCTTGGTGGGGAGGGGCAGTCCGGCGACTATCGCCAGAACTTGGGCATTTCGCAATAAAAAACCCGCGTGAAGCAAATCACGCGGGTTTCCCTTAAACGTCGAACCGCTTATTGCAGCGAAGAATCTTCAGCGTACTTGCCCTTGGAGAACTTGTACCAGACGTACTTGGCATCCTTGACGTCGCCCTTTTCGTTGAGCGCCAGGTCACCAAGAACGGTCTTGATAGGATTGCCGGCGCGAAGCCACTCGGCAATCTTCTTGCCGTCGGTGCCGCCTGTAGCAGCAGCAGCCTGGGCCCAGGCCTGGATCGCCGCATACTCATAAAGCGTGTAGCCTTCCGGATCGTAGCCAGCGGCCTTGAACTTCTCGACCACATCCTTGGCAGCCGGGTTGTTGCGGGGCTCCGGAGCGAAGGTAAAGATCATGCCTTCACCGGCATCGCCGGTGATGGTCCAGAACTCTTCGGTGTTGAACGCATCACCGGAGACCATCTGGGCCGACATGCCCTGCTCGCGCATCTGGCGCAGGATAAGTCCGCCTTCCGTGTGATAGCCGCCAACATAGACGGCTTCGATGCCGGCATCCTTCATCTTGGAGACGAGTGCCGTGTAGTCCTTTTCACCGGCGGTGTATGACTCGTTCAGGGTTTCCGTCTGCCCGGCAGCATTGAGCGCCTTGCGGGTTTCGTCCGCGAGGCCTTTGCCATAGGGCGACTTGTCGTCAATGATGGCGATCTTCTTGCCTGCATAGTTTTTGGCAAGGAAATTGCCGGCAACAATGCCTTGGGCATCGTCACGGCCGCAGACACGATGGGTGTTCCACAGGCCTTTTTCGGTGAATACAGGGTTGGTCGAGGCGCCGCTGATCATCATGATGCCTTCCTCGGCATAGATATCAGCCGCCGGGATCGAAGAACCCGAACAGAAATGGCCAGCCATGAACTTGATGCCCTTCGACACCATCTGGTTGGCAACCGCCACGGCCTGCTTCGGATCGCAGGCATCGTCACCGACTTCGAGAACGAGTTTTTCGCCATTGACTCCGCCGGCGGCGTTGATGTCAGCCACCGCCATTTCGGCTCCGCGCTTCAACTGCTCACCGAAAGCGGCATACTGGCCGGTGATCGGGCCGGCGACGGCGATGGTAACGTCCGCCAGGGCCGTGGAGGCCGAAAGCGCGGCAGCAAAGCCGAGGGCAATGCCCGACAACAGATACTTCTTCATATGGTAACTCCCTTGGGATTTATGACCGTAAGGTCTTTCGGGGTTTCTTCACCCCTTGCAGGGAATATAGGCCCAAAGGCCTGTCATTGGGAAGGGCCGAAACAAGCCAATTCCAGCTTCAAGGGGCCGATTTGGCCCGCCAGGACAGTGGGCCGGACCGTTCATAGGCCCAGGGATACTGGCTGACCATCTGGTTAACCATCGTCAGCCGGTGACCCAACAAGGTGGCCGCAATGAGGACCGCCGTGTCGGTAATGAAATAGTGCAGCGAAAACAGTTCGCCGTCGAACAGGGCATAGTGGAAGAAGCGGAGCGCCAGCCCCAGCAGGATCATGTAGCCGGCCGGCATCCACCACGGTCGCCACCGCGAGGCCAGGTTGCGGCCCGCCAGGTAAGCCGCACCGCCACCCAGGATTACAGTCATTATGATGAAAACATGCAGCGTGTCTTCGACGAAAAGTGACATTGTTCAATGGCTCCCTTCGAGATAGGCAGCGCGGATTTCTGGGCTGGCCAGGAGTTCCTTGCCCGTGCCCGACATGGCGATCTTGCCATTCACCATCACATAGGCACGGTGCGCGAGCTTGAGGGCATGGAAGGCATTCTGCTCGACCAGGAAAACGGTCATGCCTTCCTTCTCGTTCAACTCCTTGATGGCAGTGAAGATCTGCTTGACGAGGAGAGGCGCCAACCCCAGCGACGGCTCGTCGAGGAGCAGGAGCCGGGGCCTAGCCATCAAGGCGCGGGCAATTGCCAGCATCTGCTGCTCGCCGCCCGAAAGCGTGCCGCCGCGCTGATTGCGTCGCTTTTCGAGAATGGGGAACAGGGCAAAGGCGCGGGCCAGATCGGTTTCGAAAAACTTTGGATCGCTTACCGTGGCGCCCATCTGCAGGTTTTCTTCCACGGTCATGCGCGGGAAAATGCGGCGTCCCTCCGGCGATTGGGAAATGCCGAGCCGGACAATCTCGTGGACCGGCATGTGGGTGATGTCATGGCCGTCGAAGGTGATGGTGCCGGCACGGGCCCGCGGCGTCCCGCAAATGGTCATCATCAGTGTTGATTTGCCGGCGCCGTTCGAGCCGATGAGCGTGGCGATTTCGCCCTTCTTCACATCGAGTTCAATGCCTCTCAGGGCCTGAATTTTGCCATAGAAGGTTTCGACGCCGCGTACCGAGAGGAGGGCTTCGCTCATTTTCGCGCACCCTTCTTCCGGGCCGGCAATTTTTTTGCCGCCACCTTCGTCCGCGCTGGCTTCTTTGCGGCGGCTGCCACTGCGCTCTCCACCACTGCCTCAGCTTCTTCCTCATCTTCGACACCGAGATAGGCGCGGATGACGGCGGGATCGTTCCTGACTTCGGCCGGTGAGCCGTCAGAAATCTTTACGCCATAGTCGAGCACCACGATATGGTCGGAAATTCCCATGACGACGCTCATGTCATGTTCGATAAGGAGGATGGCGATTTCCTGCTCCTTGCGGATATCAAGCAGGAGGCGGTTCAGGTCTTCGGACTCGCGCGGATTGAGTCCTGCGGCTGGCTCATCGAGGCAGAGCAGCACGGGCTTGGTGCACATGGCGCGGGCGATCTCGAGGCGGCGCTGGTCGCCATAGGGCAATTCACCCGCAGGATCATCGGCGCGGTCGACGAGCCCCGCCTTTTCCAGCCAGTACTCGGAAAATTCAACGGCCTCACGGTTGGCGCGTACATAAGTCGGGGAGTTGAAGATGCCGGTGACAGTAAAACCCGAGGCGCGCATCAGGGTGTTGTGCTGTGCCACCATCAGATTTTCCAGAACGGTCATGCCGGCAAACAGCCGGATGTTCTGGAAGGTGCGCGCCACCCTGGCACGCTGCGAAATGCGGAAATCGTCCATGCGTTCCAGCAGGAACTGCTTGCCATCTTCATGGGTGAGGATAACGCTGCCTTCGGTGGGTTTGTAGAAACCGGTTAGGCAATTGAACACCGTGGTCTTGCCGGCGCCGTTCGGGCCAATGATCGCCGTTATGTCATTGCGGGCTGCGGTGAATGAGAGATCGCCGATGGCGGTGAGGCCACCAAAGCGCATGGTCAGGTGTTCGACGCGCAGAAGAACATCTTGTCCGGCAGCACTCATCAGCCATGCCCCTCGGCAACAAGATCAGTCGGTATGGCCTTCTTCTCCTTGAGGATGACTGAGGGTTCGCGCCGGGTAACGAAGCCGCGCGGCTTCCAGCGCATGATCAGCACCAGCGCGGCACCGACTGCGAGCATCCGGTATTGAACCGGATCAAAGCCCGCCGGCATGACGGCCTTGAGGAAATTCAGTTCCCGGAACACCTCGAAGGAGCCGATGATGACAATGGCGGCGATCACGACGCCGATCTGCGAGCCGAGGCCGCCGAGCACGACGATCGCAAGGATGATGAAGGATTCCAGGAACACGAAGGATTCAGGGCTGACAAAGCCCTGGCGCGTGGCAAAGAAGCTGCCGGCAAATCCTGCGAACATGGCGCCAATCGCGAACGCCGTCAGTTTGGTGCTGGTGGTGTTGATGCCGAGCGACCGACAGGCAATCTCGTCTTCGCGCAGTGCTTCCCAGGCGCGCCCCACCGGCAGCCGGCGCAGCCGCATGGTCACGAAATTGGTGAAGAGGGCGAGCACCAGGATCACGTAATAGAGGAAGATGATGCGGTGGATGGGTTTGAAATCCAGCCCGAAAAATGCCGCGAACCCGCCTTCGCCGTCGGTAAATGGCAGGCCAAAGAAGGAAGGGCGCGGGATGCCGCCGATGCCCGCTGGGCCGCCGGTGAAGTCGGACCAGTTGATAAGGACAACCCGGACGATTTCGCCGAAGGCGAGTGTCACGATGGCAAGATAGTCGCCGCGCAGGCGCAGCACCGGAAAACCAAGAATCACGCCCCATAGGGCCGCGAGAATGCCTGCGATCGGCAGGGTAATGAAGAAGGCCCAGGGAACGATCCCGTCGCCGAACCAGGCCGGCAGGTAAATCGTCGCCAGCAGGGCATAGGCATAGGCGCCCACGGCATAAAATGCGACGTAGCCCAGGTCGAGCAATCCGGCCAGTCCCACGACGATGTTCAATCCCCAGCCGAGCATGATGTAGGTGAGAATCAATATCGCCAAGTCGACGATGCGCCGGTCGACTCCCGGAAGGAACGGAAGGAAGATCGCGACGAGCAATACGACCGGGATAATGTATTTGCCAAAACTCATGACCGGCAGGGTTGGCATCGAAATCGCCCGCGCTGGCTTGGCCTGCGGTTTGTTCCAGACCAGCAAATGGTAGGCGAGCCGGCCTCCAGCGACGATGGCGACAAACACCGATACCATGCCCCAGCGCTGCTCCAGCGCCAGGCTGCCGGTGATGGCGAAGGTCTTGAGGCCAAGAATAGGGCCGAGGATAAGGAAGGCGAGGATCGCAGTGAACAGGACGTCCTTGGCGATGGCGGCGATGTTGAGCGGCTGGGTCTCGGTCATGACATCGTTGGATTTCGGGACGATGGCCATGCTGCCTCAGACCTTTTCAATTTCTGGTTTGCCGAGGATGCCCTGCGGCAGGAAGATCAACACTGCCGCCAGCATGGCGAAGGCTGCCACGTCCTTGTACTCGATGGAAAAATAGGCTGACCAGAAAACTTCGATCAGGCCGATGATCAGGCCGCCGATCATAGCACCAGGAATAGAGCCGATGCCGCCAAGAACCGCCGCAGTAAATGCCTTGATGCCGGCGAGGAAGCCCACGTAGAAGTCGGTGACGCCATAATAGAGAAAGAACATCAGGCCCGCGACGGCAGCCAGCGCTGCTCCCATGATGAAGGTGATCGAGATCGTCTTGTTGATGTCAATGCCGAGCAGGGAAGCCATCTTCATGTCCTGCTCGCAGGAACGCTGCGCCCGGCCAAGCGAAGTGCGGGTGATGATGGCGGTGAAGATGGCCATCAGGATGAGAGTTGTGATGATGATGAAGATTTGCATGTTCGACAGGCGGACGATGAATTCGCCTTGGGCGGCGGCGCGGCTCATGATTTCATAGCCGCCCGTGACGATGGGCTGGAGCGGCTTCGGCCGGCCATCCTGGGCGATGCGGACAAATTCCTGAAGCACGATCGACATGCCGATGGCTGAGATCAGGGGAGCCAGGCGGAAAGAGCCGCGCAGAGGCCGGTAGGCGACGCGTTCAACCGTCCAATTATAGGCCGATGCAATGATCATGGCGATGAAAACGACCAGGACCAGAGCCAGAATGATTGGGAAGAAACCGCTTCCTCCAGTGATTCCCAAGGCCACGATGGCAATGAGCGACACAAAGCCGCCCACCATGAAAACATCGCCATGAGCGAAGTTGATCATGCCGATAATGCCATAAACCATCGTGTAACCGATGGCGATGAGACCGTAAATTGAACCGAGAGTAATGCCGTTAATGAGCTGCTGGAGAAAATACTCCATTGCCCCCCCTATGTTTCTGCCTGCCCAGGTCGCAGCACGTTTGAAGGCTGCGTACTTGGAGTCGGTAATTAAAGACTTCCAAAATTTTATACAAGCTGCATTTACAACTTGAATTTCATTTTAAATTCAATAGGTTCCAGCAGTGTGTCAAAGGCCGGCGCGACGCCTGCCTAAAAATTATGCGCAAAAAACTCCGAAACAGGGGCTTGGAACCGCGCGCTCCAGCCCCCATATTTCCCTAAATCGGGTTTTTCCCCCTCACCGAAAAATTTGGCCTTGACGATATATCGATTTGATATATATGCGGGACCTATATCAAATTGCCATATATCGGATTGCCATAATAATGAACGTACGCACCCTATGCCTTGGAATCCTGTCCCTCAAGGAGGCCTCGGGTTACGAGATCAAGAAGGGCGTGGAAGACGGTGTTTTCTGCCATTTCATTGACGCGAGCTTCGGCTCCATATATCCGGCCCTGACGCAACTGGCGGGCGAAGGCTTTGTGACCGTCCGCGAGGAGGAGCAAACCGGAAAACCCGACAAAAAGGTTTACGCCATAACCGAAGCCGGAAGGCAGGCGCTGGCGAAGGCTATTTCGGTGGTGCCGGCCAAGGACAAATACCGCTCCGAGTTTCTCTTCCAAATGCTGTTGCAGGATTACCTGTCACCGGAAATGATGCTTGTGGCCATTCAAAAGCAGCTGAATGATCTCAATGAAGACCTTGGACGTATAGCTGAATGCAGCCAAAAGACCCCGGTTGGCCATGGGTCGCACTTTGTTGCCGATTATGGCAACGCCGTGCTGACAGCTGCTGTCAAATGCCTGGAGTATAAAAAAGCCGAACTTGTGCAGCATATGGCTGCCCGCGCCGCCGAATGATTTGGAGACTGTTGTCATGATACGCCGCTCGTTTTATTTTCTTCTCGTCACCGTCATCCTGGGCGGTCTCGCCGGCGGTATCGCCTGGTGGTCGTTCTATGCCTTGCCGGCCTTCATTGCCCAATCCATCCAGAGCACGCCGGCTCCGGTTCAGACAGTGTCCGCCGAAGAAGCCAAAGCTGAAAGCTGGCAGCCTGAGATTGCCGGTATCGGCACGCTTACCGCATCAGAGGGCATCGACATCGCTCCGCAGGTCGGCGGCGTGATTACTGAAGTCCTGTTCGAATCCGGCGCAAGCGTGAAAAAGGGCGACAAACTCGTGCAGCTCGATACGGCAACCGACGAAGCCGATCTCAAGAACCTGCAGGTGCAACTGGCAAACGCCGAAGAAGAACTCAATCGCAAGCAGCAGATTTTCGACCGCGGTTTCGCCGCCAAGGCCGACCTCGATGGCCTTCGCACGGCGCGCGACCAGCTGCTGGCGAACATTGAGCGCATCCAGGCGCAGATTGCCCAGAAATCCATTTACGCGCCGTGGGACGGCAAGCTTGGCCTGCGCAGCATTTCGGTGGGCAGCTATGTGGCGCCCGGCCAGAAAGTTGTGTGGCTGCAGAAGGTTGATCCCATTTATGCCGATTTCGATGTGACCGAAGAGGACTACGGCCGGATCGCCGACGGGTTGAAAGTAACAGCGCGGTTCAACGCCTGGCCCGATACCCCGTTCCAGGGCTCCGTCACGACGACGGATTCGCGGATGTCGGAATCAAGCCGGATGATCACGGTCCGTGCCAAACTCGACAACCCGGATGGCCGGTTGTTGCCTGGCATGTATGCCAATGTCCTGGTTGAGGCTGGCGCCCCGCAGGACGTCATTACCGTGCCGCAGACCGCCGTGACCTACACGCTCTATGGCGACAATGTTTTCGTTGTCGTGCCCGACAAGAAGCCCGACCCCAACAACAAGGAAGAGCAGCTCGAAATCGAGCGCCGGTTTGTCAAGGCTGGCTCCATGCGTAACGGGCGGGTGCAGATTACCGAAGGCCTCAAGCCGGGCGACCGGGTGGTGACCGCCGGCCACAACAAGATCGACCAGGGCGCGAAGGTCAGAATTGACAACTCGGTTGCGCTCCGGGAAGCCGACAGCGCGACGATACAGTAAGGCAGG